>Ga0208162_1000223_pt1 | contig 32751 bp, 54 predicted proteins | sample CB_VirMetaG_4_FD_184539 | JGI IMG/M metagenome (GOLD analysis project Ga0208162, IMG submission 184539) | Freshwater to marine saline gradient viral communities from Chesapeake Bay - CB_1508_1M Viral MetaG (SPAdes) (version 4) | ecosystem: Environmental > Aquatic > Marine > Coastal | place: USA... | reverse complement strand
TTTATACTGTGGATAGTAGTACAGACGAAGTTTACCAATATTCAATGGGTTTAGGCTTTTATTCTGTTAATAGCGGCTATCACGCAGTCCACACCACAACTTCCACAGACTCTACCTACTGGACAGACATTAACTCTATGACCGCAGATGAAGCTGCTGGTGATGGAAGTATTTACTACGCAGTCTCAACAGATGATAGAACTACTTGGAAGATTGCCGATAACACTGACGGCATACGGTCTATTGTCCGTAACAACTCAGGCACTTGGCAGTACAACTCTAACGGCACATACGCTTCAGAGACTTGGACTAACGGAACGACTAACACAGAGTTAGCTACGTTGGCTGAGGCTATGGAGGGTGCTTCTGAGGTAACAGGTTATGATATAGCTAATGGCAGTTATGATTCTAAATCTGCAAACACAGCAGCACAAGATGGCTCGCCAAGAGAGTGTGTGTTCAAATCAGACGGAACAAAAATGTACGTCATTGGCTCTACCAATGACTCTATTTATCAATATACATTAAGTACGGCGTGGGATGTTTCTACCGCCTCTTATGATTCAGTAAGTTTTAGTGTAGCAAGTTTAGACGGCTTACCTTTTGGAGTTTCAGCTAGTACAGATGGAAGTAAATTTTATATAGCAGGCAACAGCAACGATACTATTTATCAAATTGACCTTTCTACTGCTTGGGATTTAAGCACGGCTAGTTATAACTCTATAAATTTTAGTGTAGCTTCGCAAGAAACCATACTGCAACACGTTGAATTTAAGCCTGATGGCACAAAAATGTATGTTGTTGGAGGAAGTAATGACACTGTATATCAATATACATTAAGCACAGCTTGGAACGTTTCTACAGCATCTTATGACTCTGTTAGTTTTTCATTTAATTCTCAAGACTCATATCCAGTTTCAATAGCATTTAATGCTGATGGAACTAAAATGTTTATGTTAGGCACAACAAACGATACTGTTTATCAATATAGTTTATCTACAGCTTATAATGTTTCTACCGCTTCTTATGATTCAATTAGTTTAGACGTAGGCACTGATGTAGGCTCTGGCTCAATGGATGGAATGCGTATCGGGGATGCAGGGACTAAACTTTACATAACGTCAGACGGAGCAAGCCCTGTTGGAGTCTATCAATTTACAATAGGCTCAACAACCTACACAAACCAAATGGACAAGACTCAACTAGACGCTGTATCTGACGCTAACCACTTTACACTGGGTAATGACCTAGACCTTGCCATAGTATTTAACATGACCAGTGGTACTACGGTTCCATCTAGTGACGGTGTGTCTATTAACTACGATGCCAATGTACTTAATAAAGGCGCGATACTGGGTACTGATTATGACTATGACGCTCCTGCCCAGAATAAGGTCAGGATTACAGCATTGACAGGCAACAACCTGAAGGTGCGGGTAGTTTGATGAATGGTTCATGTCTTCGTTTTAATCATGACCATTGGCGGTGTGGAGGTAGCTAACGATACTTGTCGGGAGGCTATGTGCTTTTTTAACTTGGATACCTGCAATAGTTTTGCGGCTAAGTTGAGGAGGAGAGGAAGCCCGAGTACAGAAACTATAACGGCATATTGTAAGCCGATATTAATTAACCCAAATGAGGATGGAATAAAGGTGTACTAATGCCAGCAGAAATAGTAGCAGCGGTTGCAGCAGCTAACCAGGCATTTAACTTTATTAAAAAGGCCGTCCACAAAGGGAAAGAAGTACAAGACTTAACAAGAGCAATTAGTAAGTTTTGGGATGCTAGGGAAGAAGTCAGCGTCTTAGAACAGAAAGCAAAGACTACAAGTAAGATAAGTAAATTACTAGGTAGTAGTTCAGTAGAAAGCCAAGCACTAGAAGCTACCCTTCAGAAACAGAAGGCAGAGCAACTAGAGAAGGAATTGAAGGACATATTTTATTGGACGGGTAACGCGAACCTTTGGCACGACATGTTAAGGGAACGCTCAAGGATAAGGAATTTAAGGATAGCAGAGGCAAAGAAAGCAGCAGAAACTAGAGCAGCCGTTATAGATATATCAGTAGTTCTTGGTTGCGTTATAACTGCTATGTTTGTTTTCTATTTGGTGAGTCTAATTGGAAAATAGAATAGACAGAATAGAGAAGAAGATAGATGACCTTCAGGAAGCGGTTGTCTCTTTAGCTCGTGTGGAGGAAAGAATCACCACTATGTTTAATCGCCAAACTTCTATTGAAAATAGAATAAATACAATGGATGACAAATTACAAAGTATGTCGCCGTCTGTTGCCTTTGGGGAAAGATTATTTTGGATACTAATTGTAGCTACTGTAACCGTAATAGGACGAATGTTATGAGACGAATTGGAAAAATGATACGAGAGAAAGTTCAGGATATGACTGAAGAAGAGGCAGGCAAGGTAGTTGTCTGTACTTTGGGTCTTATTGTTATCTTATTCTGTGCAGTTATATTCGTATGATAAGTGCGTTGATTGGCCCAGTCAGTGCTATCTTAGATAAGGTAATACCTGACAAAGACTTGAAAGAGAAGTTATCTCACGAGATAGCTACTATGGCTGAACGTCATGCCCAGGAACAGGTCATGGCGCAGATTGAGGTCAATAAAGTTGAAGCAGCTCATAATAGTATGTTTGTTGCTGGCTGGCGACCTGCTATTGGTTGGATATGCGCTTTGGGAATGGCTGGCAACTTTCTTGTAATACCCTTTGTTAATATGGCTTTAGAGCTATTTGATACTGGTGTTCAAGTCCCTTTAATAGCTTTGAGTGAAATGATGCCCGTCCTAATGGGTATGTTAGGTTTGGGTGCAATGAGAACCTTTGAAAAGACCAAGGGTGTCTCAAGAGAAAAATGATGACTGTCGTAGAGTTTCCTGTTAACAAGATGGACGCTCTAGCAGAACTAGCTGATTCTGAGCTTAACGACTGGTGTGTTGAAAAGGTTGAGCAAGGATTAGACCCAGTATATCTAGTAGGGATTTTGCAATACAACGTCCACTATATGCTGGCTAACATGGTTGAGGAAGAGTAATGAGTGATTTCAGGCTTGGAGGCGGCTCAGACCCTGCTGGACAAATATCTGGAAATGTTGGGTTCGGAGGCTTTGGAGCGTCCGTAGAAGGCTTCTCAGGAATCTTTGATGCAATACTTCAGGATTCTGCTCAACGTGCATACATGGAAACAGAGGGTATGTATACGCAAGCCGAAGAAGCATTTGAAACTGCTCAGAGAGACTTGCGTGATATTCAGTTTACTGTTCCTCAAGACCAGCAAGCAGATGCTTTGGCGGATTATCTAAGAAAGTCTGGCTACTCTTCTCACGTTGTAGAACAAACACTAGGAATACCAAGGGAAGAAGTAGATGCTGCATTAATGGCTGCTGGTTATGACTACGAAGGCCAGCCATTGCCTGAAGGAACTCTTGATAATGAGTTAATTAAAACAACAGAAAAAGAACTTCAAGAAGTTTATGACTCAGATATATCTGGCAAAGAAAAAATAGACAAAGTTTTTGATATTTTAAATCCTGATGATACTGAGGCAGGAAGAGTTGCTGCTCAAGAAGAAGTATTAGAAGAAGCTAATAGAGCAGGATATACAGTAGAAAGTTTAGCAGATATATATAGAACTGATGATACGCCTTTTCCTTTAGATGTCTTGTACCAAATATTAATGAATCTTCCTAACAATCAAGACGCAATAGATATATTAGGAAGGTCAGCAGGATTGCCTAATGGAAACGGAAATGGTGAAAACGGAGACGGTCTTGGCGAAAACGGAGACGGTCTTGGCGAAAACGGAGACGGTCTTGGTGACAAAGATGGAGACGGTCTTGGTGATGATGGTCTTGGTGATGATGTGCTTGATAATGGAACGGGGAACGACACTATAATTGGTGAGACGGGGAACGATACCGTAATTGGTGATACTGGTAACGATGTTATAGATGACACAAAAAAAGATACTGTAATAACAGACACCGTTATAGATGATACTCCCAGAACTATATTTCAGATTGGCCCACAGGGGCCGCAGGGTGAAAAAGGAGAGCCTGGAAAGAACGGTCTTATTATGATGCTTGCTCAAAAAGCTCCAATTACTGAACAAATGTTTTCAAGAGAATTATTTGAGCCGCAACTTAGGCAGTTAGAAAACGTGTTGCCTGCTGCTACACAAACAGCGCAGATAGCTCAAATGTTTGCGCCTAGAGGAATGCTGAGAGGATTGGTATGACATACTTAGATTTAATTAATAACGTCCTCCGCAGATTACGGGAGGATACAGTAGATACTGCTAATGCTACGGACTACTCCCATTTGATTGGTGACTTAGTTAATGACGCTAAGAAAATAGTTGAAAACTCATTTGACTGGACTGCTTTAAGAGATTCTATAACTGTTAATACTGTAAGTGGGACAGATACCTACTCACTTACGGGCAGTGGTGACTTGGCTGTGATTAAGGACGTAATGAACACTACGTCTAAAAGGTTCATGCACCTTAGAAGTAAGGAATACTTTAACAACGTAACCTATAACACTTCCCCGCAATCAGGTTCGCCTGATTACTACACATTTGTAGGTACAGATTCTAATAGGGATTTGGAAGTTCAAGTCTATCCAAAACCCGAAGCTGTATACGCTTTAAGGTTTGACGTTGTTAAACCCCAAGCTGATTTATCCAGTGATTCAGATAGCTTGTCAGTACCCACTAACCCAGTAATTCAATTAGCCTACGCTATGGCTTTAAGGGAAAGGGGTGAGACAGGTGGGCAGAGTGCGGCTGAGCAATTTGCTGTAGCTTCTACTGCTTTATCTGACGCTATTGCTTTTGATGCTAACAGATACCCGTCTGAGTTAACCTTTCAGGTACGATAATGGCCCAGAAACTACAAAGCATAACTATTACGGCTCCAGGCTTTGCGGGTATTAATACCCAAGATGCCCCGTTAGCTCAAGACCCTACCTTTGCGTCAGTTGCAGATAACTGCATTATTGACAAAGAGGGACGGGTTGCTGCTCGTAAAGGTTATTCTATGGTGTCTACCAATGGGGCTTCCGTATTGGGAAGTTCTGATGGGATAAAAGCCGTACACCAATTTAGGGATTCGGGTGGGAATGTAAAAGTATTCTCCGCAGGTAATAGTTTAATATTCTCAGGGACTACTACTTTAGTTGACGAGACTCCTGCTTCTTATACTGTTTCTGATGATAACTGGAAGATAGTTAACTTCAACGACAAGGCGTATTTCTTTCAGAGAAGTCAGGAGCCTTTAGTCTATTCTAATGCCGCCGCTGCTGTTCAGAAGATGTCAGCACATTCTGGTTCTGCGGGTACACCTCCTCAGGGTAACGAAGTTTTAGCAGGCTTTGGTAGGTTGTGGGTGGCTGACTTTGCTACAGATAAATCTACTATCTACTGGAGTGATTTATTAGATGGGACTGTTTGGACTGGTGGTTCTTCAGGTTCTATAGATGTATCTAAAGTCTGGCCCAATGGTTACGACGAAATAGTAGCCCTATCTGCTCATAATGGATTCCTAGTTATCTTTGGTAAGGACGCTATCCTTATTTACGAAGGTGCTGACTCTCCTTCTACCATGACTCTAGCAGATACCATATCTAACATAGGCTGTGTATCTAGGGATGCCGTTGTATCTACTGGTAAGGATTTAATCTTTTTAGACCGCTCAGGCGTAAGAAGTCTTGCAAGAACCATTCAGGAAAAATCCTCACCTATTGGGGATATATCTAAGAACGTCAACAATGACGTTAAGAATCTGGTAGCCAGTGAAACGGGTAATATCTCATTACATTATTCGCCTAAAGAAGCGTTTGTCCTTGTTAACTTTCCCGTCCTTCAGACGGTGTATGTCTTTGATACTAGGTTTCCTCTCCAAGATGGTTCGTATAGAGCAACCACTTGGTCTAGCATCGCACCACTATGTTTTACTAATCTGGTGGATGACACTATATATATTGGCAATGCAACTGGCATCGCTCAGTATGATACTTATCAGGACAACGCAGGTTCCTATCAGCTAAGTTACTTCTCTCACCCCCTAGCATTTGGGGATAGCTCCGTACTTAAATTTCTAAAGAAAGTAAACTTAACTACCTTTGACGGGGCGGAGGCTACAGTCGTATTGAACTGGGCTTACGATTATTCCAATGCTTATAAGAAGCAGGCATACGTCTTACCTGCTAACAACGCTGCCCAATACAATATCTCCGAATACAACACTGAAGCTGAGTATTCTTCTTCATTAAGCCTAATTAACAGACAGAAGGTAAATACTTCTGGTTCTGGTGCTGTCGTATCCGTAGGAGTTGAGACTACGGTAGATGGTAAGTCTATAGCTATTCAACAATTTAATATTCATGCACTACTTGGAAGGATTGTCTAATGACTGATTACACGAAGACAACTAACTTTGCCGCCAAGGATGCCCTGGTGTCAGGCAATCCTGCTAAAGTGGTGAAGGGAACGGAAGTGAACACCGAATTTGATAACATAGCAACTGCGGTAGCTACTAAGGCTAATCTAGCTGGCCCGACATTTACGGGAACTACAACTGCTGCTGACCTCACAGTGTCAGGAACATTTACTGGCACTATTGATGGAGGGACTTACTAATGTCAATTTTTGACGTAAACAAAGACGGCGTTGTTGACTATAAAGACCTTGGTGCTGGAGCAGCAAATTTATTTGGTTTTGGTCAAGGCGGTGGTGGTTTTTTTGGAAGCCCAGGTGCAGGTCTTATAGGTGCTTTAGGTCAGGGTATGCTGACTGATAAAGCTATTAAAGACATAGGTCAAGCCCGTCAAGAAGCTAACATATTCTTTGGTGGTCAGCCTGATTTGCCCACTTATGAAGGTGGTTTGTTAAAAGAAATAGAAAGGCAAATGCAATTCAAGCCCTTTACTGTTACGGGTACGAATGTATTTGGTCAACCTGCGGCGGCTACAATATCCCAGACAGGCACTGAGTTAGCTCTAAGCCCTGAAGAAGCACAGTTGCAAAGGTCTTTGACTGGATTTGGTCAGAGTGCTTTTGACTTTTTGTCTGACCCAATGGCTAGAGAAGCAGAACAAAGTGCTTTAATAGGTATGCTTACTCAAGACCCCGCGCAACAGGCTACTAGGGAAGCGGATATATATTCAAGATTAGAAGCAGTGCAAGCTCCTGAAAGGGAAAGGGCTAGACTTCAGCTAGAAGAAAGACTTTTTGGTCAGGGCAGGGGTGGTGTCCGAACTTCTATGTTTGGTGGCACTCCTGAAGAACTTGCCTTGAATAAAGCCATAGAAGAACAGCGGGCTAGGTCTGCCGTATCTGCTATGGAACAGGCTCGTGCTGAACAAGCCCTACAATCTCAGCAGACTCTACAGGGTTTGGGTGAGTTTAGGGGTAGAATGGGGCTACTGGGTCAGATGGGATTACAGGCTGTGCCAACTGCTTACACACCACAGCAGGAACTTTTAAGAACGCTTACACCTCAATTGGAAGCTGCGCGTCTAGCCTCTTCCTTGCAGGCTACTGGCTTGGGTCTGGGTGCTGGTGTTGCTGAATCTGCTATAGAATCCCAGTTGGGATTTGAGGCTCTTAGAAACGCCCTTAGACAGCAGCAGTATCAAGGTCTGTTTGACTTGTTAAGGGCTGAAAGGTCAGGCCAATCTTCTGGAGCTACAACTTCTGGTGGTATGAGCTATGAAGATTACGCAAAAGATATACTTGGCAATATTGCTAAAGGCGCAATAACGGGCGATTTGTCTTACGACGAATATATGGCTCAAATGGGTTTGCCCTCTTAATTTAGGAAAGAGCAATGGCTATCAACATACAATCTTTATTTAGCGACATTATTGAGACTCCTGCTCAAGCCCAACAGCGTATGCTGACAGAGGGAATACTTAAAGGACGGGAGTTAACTGGCGGTCTTACAGGATTGGCTAGGACTCAAGCCCCTCTAGTATCTGCTTTATCTATGCAAATGCCCCAAAGACAAGAAGCAATGCGTAGGGGTGTTGGTGGAATGTTAGGACTGGACGTTAGAACTGAGTCTGAGAAGGTTCAGGAAGCCCTAAAGGGCGTAGACCCTAGTGACCCACAAAGCCTTCTCCAAGCCGCACAAGCTGTAGGAAATCTAGGACTTGGAACTCAAGCTGCTCAGATGAGAGCTATGGCTGCTGATGTAACTAGGCAAAAACAAGCTGATGAGCTTCAAAGAAGAAAAGCCGAAGCTGACATAGCGGCTTCAGAAGCGTCAACACAAAGGGCTAGGACATTGCTTCCTCTTGAAGTAGCAGAATCTGTTGAGGGTCTTACTACCTCTGTTCAAGCAAGAGAAAACGCAAATAAACTATTTGACCTTCAGTATCAAAGAGCAGGAAATCAATTAGAAAGGGACGCTATTACTGCTCAACAACAAGATTATCTATTTAGTATAGATGCAGCAGAATCTATGTATAGACTATCAAATCTTGAAGACCAAGAAATAGCAAGAAGAAATATCCCGCAATTTGTGTCTGATTTAAGAGCTAGTGGAAATGAGAATATAGCTTCTTTGTTGGAAAGAAGGCTCATAACTCCAGATAAAGCTGCGGAATTGCTTAATCAAAAAGGCGGCATGGGCGAGGATTCTTGGGCTAGGTTAAGTAATTCAACAATTTTTAACAGAACTACTGGAGAAACTAAAACATTTGAAGATATTGGAGCTGAAACCACTTTTCAAACAGAGATAAACGGTGTTCCTACGTTGTTTGGGATAGACGCAGAAGGTAATGTAGTTTATCAGATAAATGAACAGACATTGCAGAACATTGCTCCTGGGCAGACTGTTGATGGCACTCCTAATCCAACCCTTAACGCTTCAATTGATGAGGCTAATCAAGGTCAGTCAGCAGCATGGATTGCAGAAAAAACTCTCAGAATAGGTCAGACGCGAAGCATAGATGATGCTATTGATGCTGCTAGGCTTTACGCAGAAGGTCACAAAACTGCAACTGGAGCATGGGGCAGGGCTGCGGAACAAATTGGAGATATTCCTGGGGTTGGAGCATACGCAACTCAAGCAAAAACCACCTTAAATCAACTTCTTGCTCAAGTTGAAGCAAATATTGCTTTTGATAGGCTCCAAAGAATGAGAGATGAAAGCAAAACTGGTGGTGCTTTAGGTAATGTTTCAAATATTGAATTAGATTTATTGAAAAGCACTCTTGGCTCTATTAGTACAGACATGGAGTTAGACGTATTTTTGGAGCAATTAGATAAAGTTCAAAGGCACTATAAAAACTTTTTAGCTCTTGAACTAGGCCATCAAGTAGAGCTTGATTTAACTGGGACAGACTATGAAGGAAGAGTTGAGGTTATAGAAAACGCAGACGGAACATCTAATATTTATGTTTTAAGTGATGATGGTGAGTGGGAAAGAATGGTAGGCCCAAGAGCAGAAAACATTGGTTTTAAGAGACTTTAATTGAGTAAAGGTTATGGCAGAGCAAGGAATTAAAGCGACTGAGGATGAAGTCCGCAGAATAGAAGAGCAAATACGCAGAAGACAAGAAGGCTCTCCTCAGCCTACTGTTAGTGTTTCTCAATCTTCTGAGCAGCAATCTATTCCTGCGTCTGTTGCTGAAGAGAATATTATTGAACAAACACCAATTACTCAAGATAACTGGTGGTTTGATATGTCCCTTGACCTTCCTGGATTTGAAGAGGATAGGTCTGGAAGAAATATGTTTCAAGCTGTCATAACTGACACAATTACGTTTGGTTTATCAGAAGAGTCCTCTGCTGCTGTTCTTGCTTTAGTTGATAAAGCATTAGATGTTTCTGGTGGTGGAGATACTTCTTATTCAGATTTTTACAGACAAAATGTTAGCAGACTGGAAAACGAAAGATTGCAGTGGCAAGAAGAAAACGCTCTTGGAACTGGTGCTGCTACAGTCATCGGTATAGCAGGAAGTCTCCCAGGTGCTGCCGCCGAAACTGCAACAAGATTATCATTGCCAGCAGTATCAAATGTACTAGAAAGAATATCTCCAAGGATTGCCCAAGTATCTGCCCCATTGACCTCTAGGGCTGCGTCTGTTGCAGAAAGGGTAACTCAAGCAACTCCTCAAACAATTAGGACTTTAGCCGCTGGTTCTCCTCAAGCTGCCGCTTACGGTGCTTTGGCGGGATTTGGTTACTCTTTGCAAGGAGAGGACGCTGAACAAGCCGCCTTTGACGGGGCTAAAACAGCAATCCTGTTTAATACAGTGTTTAGGGGTCTTGGCACTGGAATTTCCGCATTGGCTCAGAGAAGAGTAGAAAGAGAGCTTGGTAGAGGAGAGGACTTTGTTCCTTTGATAGCTGCTGGAGACTCTAAGTTAACAAAGATATATAACTCTATTACTCAAAGCCTACCTATAGCTGGTGGAATGATTAAGAGTCAATTAGATAACTTGAAGAAACCATTGATTACTGCCAGAGATAAAACTTTTGCAGAAATACAGGAACGAACTGGTATTACTCAATTATCAAGCATAAATAAATATGTTGAAGACATTAGTACAAGAGTAAAAGGCACTGCTGAGTCAATAAAAAACAAAGTAGCAAGAGGCATAAAATTAGACCCAGAGAAAGAATTACAGATTCAAAGGAGATACCAAACAATAGAGTCTGCAAGGGCTAATGTAGTTCAGGGCATTCTTAACGCAAAAGAAAAGCTGTTCAGAACAAATATAGTAAAGTCTTCTGCGCCAAGAAATCTGAGCGATGACCTTCAGAAAGAATTTGATGAAGTAATTGAAACTGGAAGAATACAAAACGCTGTATCTTTCCTTGAAAACGCTTGGAAGGATGGTTTTGGGGTAATCAGAAATAGAAACTTCACCCTAAATGCTGACGACTTCATTGCTTCAATTCAAAAAAGAATGAACGATGTTGATAGTGAGGGATTTGCTCTTTTGTATGGAGACAAAAGAATAAATTTTGACTCTACTGTAAGAGCGTTTTTAGAAGGCAAATTAGACGGAAATAGAATTTCTGGACAGGCAATATCTGACCTTAGAAACAGGTATTCAAGAGAGGTTAGAAATCTTCTTAGGCAGGGAGGAGAGGCCGCTCAAAGAGGTTTTGTTCTTAGAAATGTTCTTGATGAAATTGATAGCTTGATTACAAAGCAGTTGCCAAAATCTGAGGCCGCAGTATTTGAGGCAGAGAAAAACGCATGGAGAGTCTATGTAAACCTCCTTGACGCTACCGCTTCTGCAAGCACAAAGGGCGGGGTAAGAGGCGCGTTCACTGAAGACCAGTGGCTACAAGCATTGAAAAGAAATCAATCCAGGCTTCATGTAAAAGGGCAGGGTAGCTTTCAATCAGTTGCAGATGATTTAGCTGATACTAGGGCTAGGTCTTCAAACATACTGAAAAAGATAAATGAAAACACAAAAGAAAGAATGAGCATTGCCTTAAATCTTGAGAAGCAAAAGGTTCAAGAGTCTCTTGCAAACGCTAGAGCAAATCCTACTGGCACTGAGTTAGAAAATGCTAGACTAATGCAGTCCTACACAGAGACTTTGGGGAAAATAGATGAAATTGACCAGTTATTGAAATCTGGGAACCCCACAGTTTCCAACCTGATTGGGACTACATTGGGTGCTGGAGGGATATTATTAGGCGGCTTGGGCAGTGTTACTGCTGGGGCTGCAATGGCTACTATGATTGGCTCTCAAAGGTTTCAAAGATTCTTGGCTGGCCAGACTGGAGTTCAGAGAGGTATATCTGCTATTTCTTCTGAGGCTTCAGAAAGATTGGGAACTGGTTCTGCTGCTGTTTCTGGTCAAATACAAGCTGGAGGTATAGAAGAAACTACCCCTTCAGAGTATAGAGCGATAGCAAATAGTAAAAATAATAACGCCAAGGCTTTGGCTTTTAAGAGAGTCTTAGAATTAGGCCAAGAACAAAGGCTTAAAAGGATAAACAGGGATGCCTACACAAAGCTAAAGTCGGCATACGAGTCTGTTTATTCGCAATAGTTTTGAGGCAGTGCGGCATCCTGGGTTCCTCCACCCTCGCCTTTGGGTGTCGTACTGACCTCTCCTATTCTCTCCTGAATATATACTCAACAGCCTCTTTGGCGTTAACAAATCTTGTTGGCTCTCTTCCCAATATAGTCCCAAACGGCCCTTTGTACTTTATCCAAGAGACTTCACAAGTAGCTAACAAGCAATCATCAAACTGTTGAGACCTGCCGTTTGAATAGAGCTTACTGCCAGATGGGTGTGTTTTTCTTTGGCTAACCTGTATAAACCAGCAATGAGTATCTTCATCTATCTTTTTTATTAATCTGTCGTAGGCTTTTTTCTGCCCAAAATCTAAATCTTTGTCGCCTCTTTTGTGTTCAATAAACACAAGGTATCTATCATCATATTCTATAAACCCATCTATATCAGTGGGGCTTATATTCCTTTTCGTAAATGTCATTCCTTCAAATAACAGCAAGCTCCTTGCAAGCCGTTCATTTGAAATAACATCGCCCACTAATGTAGCTCCCCGTCTATCAGTTCCTTATATCTCATGGAGATGAACATATTGAATAATTCATCTACTGTATTATTCTCCTCCATGAACTCCGAGTAGTCTCTCACCATCATCGCCAGAGTCCCAATCGCCCTCTGTTCCGTCCCCTCCAAAAAGGGTAAGTTGTTGTTCACCCACTTCGCAAGTTCGTCTGGTTCCATGGGGTCTATTTCTACAGTCTGGATTTCCCGTTTCAAGCCAACACACTCCGCATATCATTCTTTCGCCACTTCCCACACCAAGGACAGAACCAACCTCTAACTACAAGCTCATCCTCTCTATCGTAGATGATTAACATCTTATTCCCACATTCACAGATTTGCTTCAAGTTCACGATTCTTTCTCCTCAAGTCTTTGACCATATCTTCTAGGTCAGGTCTGAAGTATTTAATCGGTTTCTTAGAATCTATCAGCATTTGGTCACAGAAGTCATCCCCATACATATCCCTCATAAACTTGGAATAACCTTCTCTAACGTGAGTCCTATGCCTCATTCCATACTGGTTACATCCTTTACACTGGGGATGTATGTTCTCTTCCATTATCTTTGTAGCCTGCTTCCCTCTTTCAATCCAGTGTCCACCCTGCATATCCTTCCAGTGGAACCACTTATTACAGGAAACACACTCTATAAATCCATTCTTATTAGCAGCTACCGCAGCCTTTAATCTAACGTGCTTCTGTAATAACTTAGCTACGTCATCTATCAAAGCTCTAAGCGTTTTCTTCTTCATAGTCTATCAACAACTCTATGTAATGCTTTGCCTTTAGTAAATCCTCAACACCGTTCTTACTTTTCCACCTTGATACATACTTTACTACGTTGGCTTCACAGTAGCTTAAATCATTAGCCTGTATATATTCTATAGGTTGTATCTTCATTCCCTTGTAATGACTGCCACCTACCTGCTTATCTGTTGCCTTCATAAGTAATCCTGATTATCAGTAACCTCTCCCAGACGTTTCTTTTCTAAGTGTTCCGTAGCCTTCTTCATGGCTAGAATCTTTTCAGACTCGTCATAGGAGTTCCAGTTAATAACGTCCTTGTAATATCTGCCACAACCTACACACCAAATACTGCCAACGGTAGAAGTAGAACATACACCTCTACATGGGTTTTTAACTTTGGCTACACCTTCGGTAAAGGGCATGGGATTGGAAAGTGTTTGTTCACACATATCTCTACGGGCCTCCCGTAAGTTTCTGCGAGCTTATTACAATACGTTCTACTGGGATTGTATTTATCTTTGGAGTGATAGATACACTGCTCACAATTTTCAAGGATATTTAATTCGTCTAACTGTCTCATGGTGTTACCGTAACTCTACTAATCTCGCCTCTGTCTTTATGGTAAGTGATTGCTAACGCGCCTCTTTGGGAGTGTTCAAATCCCCTAGCTCCATAGGCATCTCTGGCATTTAACGTGGGGTGTCTTTCAATTACCGCACCTGAAGATTCAAATACTTCCTTAGTGTGGTAGTGACCAGTGGCTAAATAAATATAATCCGTATTAGCCATCTCACCTCTGAATCTGGGTTCGGAGAAGAACTTACCCGCTAATCCTTTTATCTTCGTTAAATGACCATGATGCCAACCTAAGAAGACTTTACCCCAAGTAAATGAGTAGTATGGGAACACACTACTGTCTACCGTTACTCTTTTATTATCCTTAAACGCCATCTTCATAATAGCTTGTAACCAGACCGAACCAGTCAAATCATGGTTCCCCTCACACATAACAACGTGAACGTGCTTATGTTTATGAAGGAGCATTTCTACGGCCCTGACGCAGCCTTCTATGGCGACTTGTACTAACTTAGGGTAGCGTCCATCAGAGTCAAGAACGTGCTTATTTAGGGGTGTGACGGACGTTAAACCGTCCCAATGGAGGAAGTCTCCCATCTGAACGAATACAGCCTGTTCGGAATCGGGAGTACCGTTAATCATATCAGTGAAGGCTTGATGTAAAGTCTCTTCAGCTATCTTAATATCCCAATCCTCACCAGTTTCCTCGCTCCAGGAATAGGCTCCGATATGATAGTCAGTGATTGTGTAGACTGAGCATAGTTCTTTACTTGTTTTCTTAGGAGCTTTGACAAGGGGCCAAGGCTTTATACCTTGAGTGAGAGATTCAGTAACCTCTCGCATTATCTCCTCTTGTCTCTCCTTATCCGCTTCAGTCTTTACCCACTCAATCTTAGTGTTACCGTCTGCGTCTAGTAGAGTAGACCTACCCTTTAACTTATAACCATCGGGTATTTCTTTGGGACTTTTCTGCCATCCCTTCTCAGCAGCGCGAGCCTCCACTCTACGCTTCGCGGCTCTAATGGTATTGTCATTGAGTCCTAGTTCTTTTCCAGCAGCTATGGAAGTACCAAGCTCTATCCAAGCGGATAGGATTTCAAACTCCCTTTCAGTTCCACAATACTCTAATAGCTCTAGGCTTGGTGGGTTTCTGGTAGAATGACTTTCAAACTTAGGCATATAAACCTCATAATCTTCTGCTTAACCACTCTCTATTTAATAAAACTGAATCTCTGTACTTATCATCATCGGTTAGGGTATATCTCTTCCGACCACTCTCTCTGAATTCTTTTGTCGCTTTGTATACTTTATGCTTGTTACAGCATCTATCTGAACAGAACTTAGCGTTTGGTCTACTCCTGTTCACTATCTTGTCGCATTTTACATACGCGCAAATCTTCTCTGACATCTTCTAACACCTCCTTTAGTTCTCTTATTAGATTTATTATTTCTTCAGCTTCCTGCCCATCCAATTCTAAATTCAATCGCATCCCAGGGTTCTCCTGTTTCCAATGCTCTAATCGTTTTGGTAGCCCGTATCATGTCTTCCTTATTCATCTTCCCATACTTGGCTTTTAATAAGGCGATGCTAAAGGCTTTACCTCTACCACTCATACTTCTCTGCGTATCTCGCATTTCCTGACTTTCAACATATAAGGCTTCTACTTCTGCGGCCATGGAATGTGTACTCCTTTATTAGACAAGGCTCTATTAACATTCTCGTAAGTAGATTGAATCTCTAACGTAGTCAAGTCTGCGGTAGAGTCCTTGTCAGTTATTGCTTTCTGTATCGGCTTCCAAATATGTTCCTTTACTATTTCTGGCGAGAAAGGAATCTCCACGCCTTCTTTGAAAAAAGACTCAACGCTAAATCCATTCTTGTTTAATTCTTCTGCAACTAATCTACAGAAGACATGAAGCGCGTTGTTCTGTTTGCCCGTTCTGGGTTTACCAAAGTCCACCTCCCAGACAACGTAGGGTCTCTCCTCCATCAGTTCCTTAGCCTGACGGAGGAAAGTTTCCCTAGTATGGGACGAGTTACAAATCCAAAACTGTCCCATCTAAGTCTCCTAATTTCACATCAAGTTCCTTGCAGATTTTATGGAAAGTAGACAACATCATATCCTCCCTTTCCAAAAGTTTAGAGTAGTTAGACCTATCCATATTGATGGCCTTAGCCACGCTATTCTTACTCCGCTTGGACTCTTCATGCAGACGTTTTAAGAAATGTCCGTAGTGCATCTTAGAATGGAATGTCATCAGAGAAGTCATCATTCAATACTGGCTGAGGTTGAGCCTGCGGCTGTTGCTCCTGAAAGTCACTGACCTGAAGGGACATGAACTTACCCCTCTGACCATCCTTCAACCAGGCAGCCAGTCGTTTCTCCTTACCACCCAAAGTAATCTTCCCAGTGTAATCAGGTTGGGTTTCCTTCTCCTTTCTATCATTCTTAAATAAAACGCCTTTGTTTTCGTAATCACTCATCTGAGCCTCCAAAATGTGCCATGCGAAATTCGGAAGACTTAATCACCTCCCTCTCTCGCGTTGTAAAAACTCCACCCTTTGACGGAGCTATCCATAGGGATGCCTTAATATCATCCTCTAAAGTAAACCACTCCTCAGCAGCTTCGGAGAGATTGTCTAAAGCAATACCCTCTTTAATTGCTACGATACTGGAGTGATTAGAAAGAACCGCAGATACAAGCCCTCTGAGCTTCCCTGTGGCCTCTTCTACCTTCTGGTTAATGATAGCGTCAGACACTTCATTGGCTGATGCGTACTCTGTCCCCGCCTTACCAATGTTCGCTAACGCCCTACCAATTGCTGATGTTTCACAGTTCTCAACGTGAGAAGTCTTATTGATATTGGTTGAACCCTGAACTTCATGTGCGAGTCCAGTACCAACTATCTTCCCAGTTGAGTCCTTAATAGTCGCTTTGATGATGCAGTTCTCAATATCAGTAGATATTATGTCGGTCTCAATAGACCACCCTTCAAACCTCTCATCATTCCTGAAGTCGTTAATCCTCTCTACGACTGTCGTATATTCCTTACCATGTATTTTGACTGGCATTAGTGAACCTCCCTCATTTCAATCATTCCATCCCAGCTTTCTTTCATTAGCTTTAAGAAGGTTTCTTCGGTATCGCCCATTCTTTTACAACCAAGTACAAGGTGCTTGGCTAATACTGCGCATACCATAGGAAGTGAATCACCCCCAACCTCGTTTAACAGGGCTTTCTTAACCTTCTCATCCACAACCTCAAAAGCGTCCATAAACTCTTCGTACTCCCTTTCCTTCTGCAACTCAGTATCGTGACAACTCATCCAACTCTTCTCCCGTATCTTCTCTGAACTTGTCTTTAAGAAGCTCAAGAATATAGTCAAGACGACTTTCCCATTCTTTTTCTTCGTCACAAATCAAATAGTCATTACAACCAAAGTCAGATATGTCTTTTAATATCTCATCTTTGAGAGCCTCAAGATGCCTGAATATAAAAAAAGTAGATGATGATGACCTGCTGCAATTTCTTAAAAAGTTAGCTTCGTGTTCAAGTTGATTCATAATTCCTCCATCATTCGCTCTTCAATCTGAGCATCTATAGCTGCGCTGCGGGCATAATCATCAGCGTACTCATCCTGCCACTTCTGGAGAGTTTCCTCGCACCCTAAATCGTCCATCTGGTAATCAAAGTAGCTCTTAAAGCCCTTCTTCAACACACCCAGTAGTCTGATATTGGCCTGCCAATCACCATACATAGCCTTTGCTATGTCAATTTGCAGCTTCCCAATATCATCAACATGATGAGTTAAGACCTCATCCAGGAGATTCTCATCCTCTCTGGACATAATCTCTATCTCATCCTGCGGGTCGTAATTGGTTAGCTTGGGGTATCCGATAGGACTCAGTGGATACTGGTTGATGTTTTCTTTGATGTATCTTTCTAGCTCTGACATTTTGGTTCCTCCGTTGTTGAGTGGTAAGTCTACACCCGTTTTGTGGTGTCTGACAACTATATTTTCTTTTTATAATGAAGTCCGTTGTGCTGAAGGTATCTGTATCCCTTCATCCTGACTTCCTGGACGCTGTTCTTTTGATATACCCTGACTACTTCCTCCCCATCCCAGAAGGAATCATGCTCATGCTGAAGCAGGGATATGATTTGAGAGAGCTTTCTATTCAGCTTCGGGTCATTCACTAGCTGCTTGAACTTCATCTGTTGACATGAAGCCCCAGAGATTAACCTCCAAGGGTCTTTCTGGGTTCCGTGAATATCAACTGTTTTAAGACTATGAACGTCAATGCTTCCAACTGACATTCCTAAATGGTTTGTTCTAGCTCCCGCCTTATAGCCCATGACTACATACCTAATAGTTTCTTGATTTCTTTTATATGCTTTTGTGCGGTTTCTTTATCTGCGGGTTTGGATGGCAGGGACTCAAACTCCTTATATGCCCCCCAGTCGCCTCTCTGAGCCGCTACAGCCTCTCTTAAGTGTCCGAGGGTTAAAAACCCCTTATGATTGTTAGTAAGCCATACAGCGCCTCTCAGGAGCCTGTCAGGATGGTAGTCAATCAGTTGGCTCATCCAGTATGTTGAGGTAGTGGACGTTACTGGTTCCGATACTAGCCTGCTCGCCTCCAACATGGCCCAGACTTTGGCCCAAGTCTGCTTCTGCTCCACCGAAAAATTCGGCGTATTGCCTTCGTCTTTCTTCGTCTTTTGTCCTGCCTGTATCAATTCGCTCGCTGATTTCACAATCAAATTCCTCCCCCTTTAGGTATCTGCAAACGTGCTTCAACGGAGCAGACCATCCACCCCGCTCTATTACTTCCCGTTTAGCATTCACTGCTTCATTGTATCTACTGGCTATAAAATCCGCATCCTCTTGATTACACTCAAGTTTCTGGAACTCCCGATAGGCTTCTACCTTTGAGCCTTTGGGAAAGTAGTTTTCTAATGACTTCCAAAACATCTCAAAAGTCTGCGAGTATTCTTTTCGTTTCATTTGTTCTCCTGTTTATTCCAGACACACCTTCCCCTTTTTCCCCCATGAACCTTCCTACAGTCCACGCCTGCTTAACAGAGTGTAGAGATAACTACTTATCCCAACACTGGTACTAAATGTTCCCCCGCCTTACGGCCACTCAATCCTTTGAGCGAATCACCTACCCCGAAGGGTACTTCATGGGCCAAGTTGACAAGGGTCAGTCAGAGCTTGGATTTTTTAGGTTTAACGTCCTGAGACTGACGATTGAGTAGGTCAACGCCAATAAACACCGTATGAGACAAACGGAGACTTGTTGAGACAGGAGAGACTTGGTAGGATATACGCGAGTCGGTCGCGCTGATTCTTTTGCAAGTCTCATCGGCTGCTCAGGGACTGCTAATCCCGCCGACTCAATTGAACTTAAACTTAACACGATTCTTTATTGCGAGACAACACTCCCTTGTTGTTTTTGGCCCCCAGGTAAAACTAGGGGCCTTTTTTTTACTCACAGATACCCCTGCCACAACTGCGACAGGTAGTTCCTTTCTCTCCCTGCTCCTCACAATCCCCGCAGACCCCCAGATATTCAGGAATCCACTCATCCGTCACCCCATCCTTGTAAGTTCCCTCAAAGTTCCCGCATTCGTCTATATAATCAGCACTGACGTTAAATCCCAGTTTCAATAGGGCATCCCACACTGGCGTAGGTGGCCCCCATGCAGTCCAACACCTGAACTTAAAAGAGCTTCTCTCCTTTTCCTTGTATCCCCCGACTCCATCAGGCCAACTGGCACTGATAACTTCGGGTTCCACTACGTCCCACTTAGTCCCCCATTCTTTACAGTGCCACTCATACCAATCGCCTGACTCTGACAAGGGCATGGGGATTACTGCATCGCAGAACCTCCCTTCATCCTTTAGGCTCCTGTATAGGTTCTTAACAAGCCCTGACGGGCCTTCTATTTCTACTGTCTGATAGCAATGATTTGGCATGTTACCCCCATTGTTCGGCCATAGCGTTTGCCAAGCCCTGATAAGTTATACTTCTTTTTTTCCATCTATCTACACTGGGCGGCATTAGATGGACTTCTGCCACTGCATCCGCCGCAGTCATGTCACTGGTAGGCTTTAGGGGTTCCAATCCCTTCGTCCAGAAGCAGGTGCGTTTCTTCGCCGCATCCCCAAATTGCCACGGCTGACAGGTGAAGTCAGGCCCACGCCCGACTATCTCCCTCGCATACTTGTGCATCACTGGATTCTCCACAGCGACACGCTCAGAATTGGCCCCCAGGCATTCCAGGAAGAATTGTGCCGCATCCTTCATATCCCCCCATAAATCCCTTTCATGCAACCATCTGACGCCAGAATTACAGAGTCGGGTACATGGCGGGTGAGCTATCACTAAATCCCATTCCTCCCTGAGAACCGCCCTAACGTCTCCTTGAATGTGCGGGCCTTCCCTCTCCGTAGGCAGGAGGTCACAACTTACTGCGTCATGACCCCTACGGATGAAAGCATCCCTCACAATGCCTGAGAACTCGCAAGCGACTAAAACTTTCACGCTGAACACTCAATCATGGTGTCGGTGATTGTCACCTCTAGAGGCTTTTCATAGTTCATAATGCGGTCAATCAGTCTCATGGGCATTTCTATAAATTCGGCAAAGTCATCCCCTCCGAGCCATGTATCCTCGCCCCATCCCTCTGCGTAACAGGGGTTCTGCTTCTCATTGTTTGCGGGCATGAGATAAACCCCCGCATCCTTGACTAACCAAACACCCCGCCGCTCTGACGGCCCCTGACCGTAAGGTAACTGGCAGTTATCCTTTAAGGACGTTTTGACAACCGCCCGCAACTCTTTACCGCTAAATGTAAATTTCATGCTTCCACCTCTTCACTGGTTAATCTGAATCCGTAATTACTCTGCCAACTTTCGGCGGCCTCACTCATGCCATCCCACGCGCAGGCCCAAAAATCTGACCCAGGCAAATTGGTTGCGGGTTCGCATGGCGTTCCCTTTGGTATGGTTGCAATCACTCCGTAAGGAAAAGCGTTATAGGTTATATCGTTTTTGGTTTTCATGGTTCACCCCCATAAGTTGAAAAAGTCTGCGGTCACTAATGCGATAAGACAGGCCATCAATAATGTGGCAAATATCATCTCCAATGCAGGCTTCAAGTTAGCCTTAACCTTTTGTTTTAGCTTGTAATTCATGGTATATTCTCCTTTGTGCTTTGGTACTTCGGTTCCGATGGTACAGGGGGATAAAGCGGGTTTCTTGTTGTGGGTTTGCCGCTTTGTAGTATCCCCCGCTCTTTAACAATTAGGCCGCCTTAATTGCCGCCTTGACGTTTCTGTCAGTCCATAGGTCGCGCCACTCTGACGGGTTATAGACTATCTGCTCGCCCAGAATGTAGGCGTACATATTGACTACTCGCTCAGGCTCTGACAGGTCTGTAAATACCTCTCCGAAATTGTCCTGCTCATACTCTTTAATGAACTGGGCAATGTTAAAGGCTTCATCGCCTAACCACTGCTTCGCCTGATACGTTCCGATAATGTAGTAATCCTCATTAAAGGCGCGATTGTGCAGCGTCTGTAGTCCGTCTGAGTCATCTATCATTTCTAACACTTCTGGGATTGTGAAATCCTCCAAAGCGTCAAGGAAATGTTCTGTCAGTTCTGCTTTTTTGTAGTTCATTTGCTTACCCTCTTTTCGTGTTGAATGCGTCCAAAGTCTATAATTTCAGCCGCTAGGCTTTCTGGCATTTCATAGTATGCCGCCAGTGCCACAACGGTTATAAAGTTGTTGAAGTAGTCCAAGTAAATATCGGCTGCGCTTTCCTGTAACTGAGCCATTGTCTGTACTGTATTCATTATTCAACTCCCACGATTGTGATTACTGATTCGGCGATAATCCATTGAATACCGCCCTCCAAGTTGTAGTTGTTCATTTTGCGGTTGCACAGGTCAAGGATTGGCCCTCTGGCAGTATTGGATACTCCGCGCTTCCCTTCAGGATTCAGGCGAAGGACTACGGAGTCGTCGTTATAGTCAATGTCATATCTAGCCTTAGCTGTGAAGCCTGCCTGTACCATTTCTTTACATGGTTCAAGCCAAGCCCTATTGTTGCCCCTATGGTGAGTGACACTGGTTCTCTTGATTGCTATTAGCTGATTGTTACTAGTCATTGTTCTACCCTCTTAAAATTGGTCTTGGCCGTATTGGAAATAATTGGTTTCTGAGATTGAGTAATAAGCAACCTCAAGCTCTCTGTCGGCTTTATAGTATCTGCCCGCATCATCTGCGTCCTGTCTTGAGGCGTGTATCTCACAACCCCTTGAGCCGTCTTTATGTGTGATTTCTAGCAGGTATCCGATAGTCATTGTTATTCCCCTGTTGCTCTGTTGAATGAGATAGCCGATAGGCTCACTAAACACAGCCAAACCATTACGGCGGCGGCCAAGTTAAGCGGAGCCATCACGAAGAATACTGGAAGGCTCAGGAGTAAAAACCCAAAGCCGAAGAATGCCTGTATTAACTGATGAATCATTGTTTAACCCCTCTCTGCATAGTATGGCTGTTGGTAGCATTTGAAGCTCTCCATTTTAAGCTCTTCTGGCGCTTCCCAACCCCTAACCTCAAATTTGGCAATTCTCTTCTGTAAGTCGTTATACCGATTGACTTGACTGTCATCCCATCGGACACCATATATATCAACAAAGCCATATTGAACCATCATATATAAACCCTCTGTATTGGTTAGTGTGGTGATACCTTACCACATATATCTGACAATGTGCAAAAAACTTTACTGTTCTTTTATACAGTAGTTTGGAACCCTGTTACTTTCTTATGGGTTCCTTATGGGGTGCTATTCAATCCCCCACACTATGGCATTCTGGTCATGACCAATTCGCCATAAAACTATGCACAGAAAGTTATTCAGCCTGTGGATAAGTCTGTGGATAAGTCGGCCAGGGTTCCTGTGGATAACCTGTGGATAAGGCGGGGCTGTGGATAAGTAGGGGGGAGGGGGTCGGCGGCGTTGTAATTATTATAGTAGCCCCCCAATCTTGCAAAAGACCAAAATTCAAAAGTCTTCAAATACCCCAAATATCAACCATTTACAATATTTGGTATTTTTCACTAAATATTAGTAGAATTGACCAATGAATGATATTAATACCCCTGATGGAACTATAACCCCTGAACAACCTGTTAAACGGAAGAGAGGGAGACCTCGTAAGCCTGATAGGTTAATGACTAGACAACAGTGGGAAGATGAATCCAAGAAGGCCAAGGGACGGCCTAAGGGTATGAGGACGGCTATTAAGAAATTAGAAGAACGCCTCCTATCCGCTAATAGAATAGAACACGTCATAGACGCCATAGTTAAAGCTGCCGAAGACCCTGAACATAAAAACCAAGCCGCTGCCTGGAAATTAATTATGGATAGGATGGCTCCTCTAAGTCATTATGATAAAACAAAAGGAAACGAAAAGCCAGTCATTCAGATTAACGTATCCTCTATAGACCGCATAGATACTGGTGTACAGGACATTGAGGGCGAAGTAATTGAATAAACTTGCCGACCAACTAGCTAAACACGAAGGTGTTAAAAGATTCGCTTATAAATGCCCCGCTGGTAAGTGGACTATAGGAATTGGAAGGAATATAGACGAGGATGGTGGACTAGGACTATCCGATGCTGAAATCTACACTCTATTAACTAATGACATCCGTAGAACCGAAGAAGAGCTAAGTAATTCATTCCGTTTCTTTAACGACTTAGATAGAGTCCGTAAGGATGCAATGATTAATATTTGCTTTAATATCGGACTACCCCGTCTCAGGAGCTTCAGAGAAGCCCTCAGAGAGATGGAAGCAAAGAACTACCCCGAGGCCGCAGTTGAGTTTTTAGACTCTCTATGGGCCTCTCAGGTGGGTCAGAGGGCATTAGACGTTACTTACATGATTCAACATGGAGAATATCCGGATGGCTGACCTTCAAAAAGCTATGGCTTTTGCTATTCAGCAGTCAAAAACTACCCCAGAAGAGTCTAGAGAGTTTTTTCGGTCTTTGCCTGATGAAACAAGAGATAGAATTTGGGCAGAAACACAGATATTTGATGATTCTCCTACTAAACAACCACGAACTTTAATTAACTATGACAAATTTGAAGAAGACGGTAGGGCTGGTGAGGACTATGTAAGAGAATTGCAGTTTGGTGAAGCGTTGCATCTTTTAAAATATATAGACCCTGCTACCTATCAAGATTTATACCGAACAGCTATGTCAGAACCAGAAGTTCGGAATTGGCTTCAAGATTCTTATGAAAGGGCAAAAAAGTCGCCAGAAGAAGGCGGGTACAGAGAAAAACGTTCTTTTGATGACTTTGTACGCCATAGTCGTTTAGACCAAGTTATTGGTGGCTATATTACTGGTGGTAAAGACTCTAATATTCCTACTATGTGGGACTGGGGTAAAGATTTGCCTTATGGCAAGCAATTTCGGAAAAAACTAGATAATTTGCAGGATAGAATGGGATTTAAAGAAAACTCTAATCCTTTTTACAATAGAAAAGGTACATAAAATGAAGGGCGTTAATCACTATAGAAAAGATGGAACCCTCCATAAGGGTGGTACGCATAAAATGCCCAACGGTGAGTTGCATTCGGGCAAGACACATTCAAAGAGTAGTGTTAGGCTCTACCATTACGGTGAGCTAAGTAAGAAAGCTCAAGATAAAGCACGTTCAAATTGGAAATAGGAGATTGTTATGTACGGTAAACCTACTAAGAAAAAGCGTAAGCCTCGCGGCAAGTAATGGCTCGCAAGTTCCCAAAGGTTCCTAAGACCAAGCGGGGTACGCCTACTAAGTACGTCCGTGGGTCTAAAAATAAAAAAGCTACAGAAGACGAGATTAAGTCTACGGCGCGTAAATACGCTAAAGGAACCCTCACTAAAGCTGAAATGGATGCTATAACCAAAAAGAGGTTAGCAAGTGCCAAAAAAACCAGCAAAAAAACCAAAAAGTAGCACAGCTACTACGCTGAAGAACTTGTCTGCTAAATACGATGTACCTGTTAGTATTTTGAAACAGGTTGTAAAACGTGGGCAGGGTGCTTACTTTTCTTCTGGCTCTCGCCCTGGCATGACCCCTACAGCATGGGGTGTAGCAAGGGCTAAGTCATTTGCTTCTGGTTCTGGTGGTGCTAGGAAGGCTGACGCTGACCTTTGGAAAAAAGTAAAGGCTGGTAGGAAATGAGACCAGAAACTTTCTATACGATTGGTAACAACCCTACTGCTGGTGTTTCCAATACCATAATGACCGTACCAAATGGTTATGAGGCGCGTATCACTAACGTTTTCGTAACTAACAATACGGGTTCTACTAAAAACTTTTCCGCAGCTTGGGTTCATGGCGGAGATACTTATTCCTTTGCATCTGCTAAATCTTTGAATAGTAAAGACTTTATTGAATACGGTGGGGAGTTTGGTCAGTTTTTAATCATGGATGAGGGAGATACCATGACGGTAACTCCTGAAGCTGGCTCTACTTTCGTAGTAATCGTATCTTTTATCTTATTAAAACACGATGGTTCTAAGTTTGATTTAACTATATGAACTTAGACATCAATTTATTAAATTGGCAACAGGAAGTCTGGAACGACCCCGCTAGATTCAAAGTTGTCGCAGCAGGCCGTAGGACAGGGAAATCCCGTCTTGCGGCTTATTTACTTCTAGTCAACGCTTTACAAGCCACTAAAGGCCACGTCTTCTATGTAGCCCCTACTCAAGGGCAGGCTAGAGATATTATGTGGAACCTCCTATTAGAACTGGGAGGGGACATGGTTGAAGGCTCCCACGTTAACAACTTACAGATTAAGCTAATTAACGGGATTACCATTTCACTAAAAGGAGCCGACAGACCAGAAACTATGCGGGGTGTAAGTTTAGCCTACCTAGTTTTAGACGAATACGCAGACATGAAGCCTGACGTTTGGGAGTTGATTTTACGCCCAGCCCTGTCAGACTTAAAGGCTAGTGCTTTGTTCATTGGGACACCAATGGGTAGAAATCATTTCTATGACCTCTACAAACAAGCTGAGTTAGGTAGCGACCCCAATTTCAAAGCATGGCATTACACCAGTTACAACAACAATCTCCTAGATAAGAGTGAGATTGACCAAGCTAAAATATCTATGTCCTCCTACGCTTTTAGGCAGGAGTTCATGGCATCCTTTGAGGCTAGGGGTTCCGAGATGTTTAAGGAATCCTGGGTTAAGTTTTCTGAGGAAGAACCCGATGGTGATTACTATATAGCCATTGACTTGGCTGGCTTTGAAGAAGTTGGCAAAAAGAACAAAACCAAAAACCTTGACAACACATCTATAGCTGTAGTAAAGGTGGGTAGCCAAGGGTGGTGGGTTAAGGATATAATTACAGGTAGGTGGTCTTTAGACCAGACTGCTCAGAAGATTTTTCAGGCCGTTAGGGACTATCAGCCTATCTCTGTGGGAATAGAGAAAGGTATTGCGCGTCAAGCTGTAATGTCTCCCTTAACTGACCTTATGAAGAAGTATTCTCGTTTCTTTAGGGTTGAGGAATTAACCCATGGAAATAAGAAGAAAACTGATAGGGTCATGTGGGCGTTACAGGGAAGATTTGAGAATGGTCTTATTCACCTTAACAAAGGGGAATGGAACATTCAATTCTTGGACGAGCTATTTCAATTTCCTGACGCTCTGACACATGACGATATGGTGGACGCTTTAGCCTATATAGACCAGTTGGCTAATGTGTCCTACTCGTATGATTTTGAAGAAGACCATTTTGAAGCCGTAGATATGGTAGCTGGTTACTAATATGCTTGATAAAGAAGAGTTTACGATTCTACAAAGGGTTGAAGATTGGGTCATGGAGAAGTGTGACTCATGGCGTGACCACTTTGATAACAATTATCAAGATAGATTTGAGGAGTACAATCGTCTGTGGAGAGGCCAGTTTTCCGCAGAAGATAGGACTCGTGACTCTGAAAGAAGCCAGATTGTATCCCCTGCTCTCCAACAAGCCGTAGAATCTGCCGTAGCTGAGATTGAGGAAGCTACCTTTGGACGTGGAAGATTCTTTGACATTAAGGACGATTTGAGAGATGGTGAACCTCAAGACGTTGTTTATTTAAGAGAGCAGTTAAATAAAGACTTCAAACAGAATAAAGCCAGAAAAGGTGTCGCGGAGTGTCTGATAAACGCCGCCGTCTATGGAACTGGCATTGCAGAAATAGTGCTGCAAGAAGAAAAAGAAATGAAGCCAGCCTCCCAACCAATAATGGAAGGGCAGATGCAGGCGGTAGGGGTAAACATAGCAGACAGAACAGTCTGTAAACTACGTCCAGTATTACCTCAGAACTTCTTAATTGACCCTGTAGCTACTTCCATTGAAGAGGCTATAGGTGTCGCTATTGATGAGTACGTCCCTTATCATCAAGTAGAGATGCTCCAAGAGAGTGGTGTGTACAAGGATGTAGACATCACATTCGCTTATGAAGATTCCGACCTAGACCCCGACCCCGAACTTACTGACCAGCCCGATGAGAAGGTTCGCCTTACTAAATACTACGGTTTAGTGCCTAAATATTTAGTTGAAGATGAAGAAGACTTTGAAATTGAGGACGAAGACGGTCACTACATTGAATGTATTATCGTAATTGCCAACGGTGGTACGTTACTTAAAGTAGAACGAAACCCTTACATGATGGGCGACAGACCCGTTATAGCGTTCCCTTGGGATATAGTTCCTGGACGATTCTGGGGTAGGGGTATCTGTGAGAAAGGATATAACTCTCAAAAGGCTCTAGATGCTGAGTTAAGAGCTAGAATTGATGCTCTAGCATTAACTGTCCACCCAATGATGGCTATGGATGCTACCCGATTACCAAGGGGTGCAAGACCAGAAGTCCGTCCAGGAAAGATACTATTAACCAATGGCGACCCAAGAGAAGTCCTCCAACCTTTCAACTTTGGGCAGGTTAATCAGATTACTTTTGCTCAGGCTAATGAACTCCAGAAGATGGTTCAAACCGCTACTGGAGCTATAGATTCTGCTGGAATCCCAGGTTCTATTAACGGTGAGGCAACGGCTGCTGGTATTTCAATGTCTCTTGGTGCGATTATTAAGAGGCATAAAAGAACTCTTATTAACTTCCAAGAGTCATTTTTGATACCATTCGTAACAAAAGTAGCACACAGGTATATGCAGTTTGAGCCTGAAATCTACCCTGTTAACGATTATAAGTTTGAAGTTATCTCCTCTTTGGGGATTATTGCTAGGGAATACGAAGTAACCCAATTGGTACAACTACTTCAGACTATGGGTTCAGACTCACCCCTGTACCCAGTATTAATACAATCAATTATAGATAACATGAATATCTCCAATAGGGAGCAATTGATTCAGGTTATCCAACAAGCCTCACAGCCTAATCCTGAAGCACAGGAAGCTGCACAGGCGGCACAGCAAGTACAGTTGGCCTTCCAACAGTCTCAGACTAACGCGCTTAACGGACAGGCTGCTGAGTCTCAGGCTAGGGCTAACAAGATTGTCCAAGAGACTAAAGCAATACCTGTTGAGCTTGAGAACGATAGGATTAAGGCCGTTGCTACTAACTTGAAGGCTGGCACTGAGGATGATAAAGAGTTTGAAAGGCGAATGAAGGTAACTGACAAACTATTGGAGGAGAGAAGGCTTAACCTAGAGACGGCTAAGGCTTTGTCGTAATGATTACTAATCAGGAAATGCAAAACATCCTTGACCAGATTAATGTCATTGTTAAGGGTTTGGAACAAAGAATTGTAAAGTTGGAGGAGGCTAATAAGCCTAAGAAGGGTGGACAGAGAAACGGAAAAGCATTACCAGAATCTTAAGGATATGTTCCGAACAGATGGCTGGAAAGTATTAATGGACGAGCTTAGGAATAATGCTCTCCAAATTAATTCTGTAGAAGTAACGAAGGATAACGAGGATTTAAACTTCCGTAAGGGACAACTTAATATTCTTGCCTTCATACTTAATATGGAGTCTACCGTTGAGCATTACTTAGAGGGTAGCAATGATTCTGTTTGATTTTGTGTGCAAGTATGGTCATGTGAATGAAAAACTTGTTCCACGTGAAACCAAACAGATTGATTGTCCTCAATGTAATGAGGTAGCAACAAAGGTCATCCCTGCTGTCAGGTGTAGTCTTGACCCCACTTCTGGACATTTTCCAGGTGCAACAGATAAGTGGGTGCGAGCCAGAGAGCAGAAGATGAAACTAGAACGTAAGGCAGCCGAACAATAGTCCTTCGGGGTAGCTAGAGTCGGTCTTAACGGAGTTTGATAATGGCAAGACTAATTGACCCAGTAGAGGTAGATGAAAACGAACAGGTAGAAAATGTCCAACAAGAAGCTGAAACCGAAACGGCTTCTGAAGGGGTAGCAGACGTTCCACCTGAATATCAAGGTAAGACACAGGCAGAACTTATCAAGATGCACCAAGAGGCTTCTAGCCGATTGGGAAGTCAAGGTAGCGAAGTTGGTGAATTACGAAGGATAGTAGACGATTTCATTCTTAAACAGTCAGAAACGAAAGCACCTGAACCTGCTGAAGAGGTAGATTTTTTTGCTGACCCTGACAAAGCCGTAGAAAGTAAGATTGCGAACCACCCCGCTATTAGGGAGGCTCAAGAGACTACTCTACGGATTAGACAGGAACAAGCTAAACAGGAGTTAATTAACAAGCATCCAGACGCGCAAGAAATTATTCAGACCCCAGAATTTATTAACTGGGTTAAGAGTGATGACATTCGCATGGAGCTTCTTACTCGTGCTGACCAACAGTATGACAGTAAGGCTGCTGATAACCTGTTTTCTCAATGGAAACAAATCAAACAGTCTTCTCAAGCTGCTGTTCAAAATGAGGTTGAGGCTAGGAAGGATACTGTTAAACGAGCTTCTACAGGTGGGGCTAAGGGTAGTACCGAAGCACCCTCCAAAAAGATATACCGAAGGGCAGATATTATTGAACTTATGAAGACTGACCCAAGGCGTTATCAAAGTATGGAGCCTGAGATTAGAAAGGCTTATATGGAGAAGCGCGTAAGATGAGGTAATTTACAATGGCTGGTGAAACTTCTGGTGCGTTTTTTACTGCAAACGCAACTGTAGACAAAACCGCAGCGGGAACTTTTGTACCTGAAATATGGTCGGACGAAGTTATTGCTGCATATCAAAAATCTCTGAAGATGGCTCCTCTTGTTAAGACCATGACTATGTCTGGTAACAAGGGTGATGTTATCCACATTCCTAAGCCCACTCGTGGTAGCGCAAATGCTAAGGCAGAAGCCGTAGCAGTTACTATGCAGGCTAATCTGGAAAGTGAAACCACTATCACTATCAACCGTCACTACGAGTATTCTCGTCTGATTGAAGATATTGTTGAAGTTCAGGCTCTTGCCTCACTCCGACAGTTCTACACTGAAGATGCTGGTTACGCTCTTGCTAAGCAGGTTGATGATGACCTGTTCCGCGCTGGTACTGGTTTTGGTAGTGGTACGTTTGACCTGACTGTTCCTGTTACTGGTACTTGTACTGGTACTGCATGGGAAGGTGCAAACACATTCTTTGTGGACGCATCCAATGGTCTGACTGCTTACACTGACGATACAGTTGTAGCAGCAGACGTATTTACCGATGCTGGCTTTCGTGCGTTGATTAAGCGTATGGATGATGCGGATGTCCCAATGACTGACCGCGCTTTTGTTATCCCACCTGCATTGCGTTCTGCAATCATGGGTACTGAGCGTTATGTATCTGCTGATTTCCGTGAAGGTGCTACAGTTCAATCTGGACTGATTGGCTCTGTTTATGGAATTGACATTTACGTCTCTTCTAACTGCCCACTTATTGAAGACGCAACTTCCAACTCTGTTGGTACTGCGGATGTTCGTGGTGCATATCTGATTCACAAGGATGCCCTTGTACTTGCTGAGCAAATGAGCGTTCGCTCACAGACTCAGTACAAGCAAGAGTACCTGTCAACTCTGTACACTGCTGACACCCTTTATGGTGTTCAAGCACACCGTCCAGAGGCAGGTTTCATCCTCTGTGTACCTGACGTATAAGTTAGGATAGGTTGGGGGGCTTCGGCCCCCTGACATTAAAGGATAAATTCTGTTAGGTGGCTGGAATCTTAATCAAGTTTCGGTGCAAAAGTAGCTAAAGTTAAACATTTGATGGGTAAGAAAATACTCAGACGTTCTTTCTTCTGCATCTAACAGGATTTTTATTATGAAAAAGAAAGACCCCAAACTAGAAAGAGCAGGCGTCTCTGGTTATAACAAGCCTAAGAGGACTCCTAATCACCCTACTAAAAGCCACGTTGTTGTGGCTAAAGTTGGTGATGAAACCAAATTAATTCGTTTTGGTCAGCAGGGCGTTAAAGGTGCTGGCAAGAATCCCAAGACAGCAAAGGATAAGGCGAGGAGGAAGTCTTATTATGCTAGACACAATGCACAGGATAAGAATCCGTCTAAGTTAAGTGCAAGGTATTGGTCACACAAAGTTAAGTGGTGAAATAAATGGCTACGATTATTACTAAGTTTTCCTCAACTGCATCAGCCGTACCTACGGCTTCAGACTTAGTTCAGGGTGAGCTTGCTGTAAATACCGCAGATAAGAGACTCTTTACGGAGAACTCAAGTGCGACAATTATTGAAATTGGAACAAATCCTTCTTCAATTACAACTGGGGCTATTACGGCTTCTGGTACTGTTACCGCTAACTCTTCTTTGCTGTCTTCCAATGCTACTTTTACTGGCGGTACAGTAAATGGAATGGTCATTGGTGGTTCAACACCCCAGGCTATAACTGGTACTTTAATCACCGCTAATACGAATTTTGCTGGAGCGTTGACTGGTAATGTAACTGGTAACGTGACAGGTAATGTTACTGGTAATGTTACTGGTGACGTAACAGGTAACCTTACTGCCTCAAGTGGTACTACCACTGTTAACGATTTGGTAGTTAACGGAACTGTAGACTTTACAGATACCGTCTTAACTAATCTGGCAGCACCTTCTGCTGATACTGATGCTGCGACTAAAGGTTATGTAGATACACAAGTTTCTAATCTAGTTGCTTCTGCTCCTGCTTCATTAGATACGTTGAATGAATTGGCCGCTGCTTTAGGCGATGACGCTAACTTCTCAACGACTATTACTAATTCTATAGCTACAAAACTCCCATTAGCTGGAGGCACTATGACTGGTGCTATTGCTATGGGTACGAACAAGATTACAGGTCTTGGCACTCCCACAGCGGGTACAGACGCAGCGACTAAAGCCTATGCCGACACTATGCTTCCCTTAGCTGGTGGCACAATGACAGGCAATATCGTATTAGGTTCAAACAAAGCTACGTCAACTGCTACACCATCTACTGATGATGATTTAACTAGAAAAGGCTATGTAGATGGGATATTAGGAAGTGCTACAGCGGCGGCTACAAGCGCAGCAAATGCAGCAACCAGTGAGTCAAATGCGGCGACTTCAGCTTCTAATGCAGCGACTAGCGAATCAAATGCTGCAACTTCTGCAACATCTGCGGCTGCTAGTTACGATTCTTTTGATGATAGATATTTAGGAGCTAAGGCTAGTGACCCAACATTAGACAATGACGGTGATGCCCTAGTTACTGGTGCTACTTACTTTAATTCATCTGATAACAAGATGAAGGTTTATACAGGTTCAGCCTGGACTGATGTAGCTCCAGTAGCAACCAGTATTACAGCTAGTCAAATATCTGATGTTACTGCTACTGCTGCTGAA
>Ga0208162_1000221_pt1 | contig 32963 bp, 44 predicted proteins | sample CB_VirMetaG_4_FD_184539 | JGI IMG/M metagenome (GOLD analysis project Ga0208162, IMG submission 184539) | Freshwater to marine saline gradient viral communities from Chesapeake Bay - CB_1508_1M Viral MetaG (SPAdes) (version 4) | ecosystem: Environmental > Aquatic > Marine > Coastal | place: USA... | reverse complement strand
TAGTCATTACACCCATTCCTGGACCTGCAGACTCTGAACCTGGACGTAGCTTAGGACGTGGAGAAGAATCACGCTTGCTGTCGCCTTTGATGTCTTTACCTTTAGCATTAGCCCAAGCAGTAAGTGCTGAACCTGTGTACTTACCCTTGTTTTTTTTCTTCCAAGCATCTAACTGCTCTTTGGTAACAGCAAGTTTTTTCTTACCGTCTTTACCAGTATAATACATTGATCCAGCTTTTTGTGCAGCTGCAATTGTCTTATATTCTTTAGCCATTATTTATTCCTTACCTAAACAAGCCTGTTTTACGCATATCTACCATGCCACCTTTATACATACCAGGTTTACGTGACTGTTTCTTTTCGTACTCACCACCTGGTTGATTAACCTTTTCAGCAGCCTTTTGTCGTGTTTTTGTTACAAATTGCCTTGCAGTTTGAGTACCAAGAGCACCCGCAATTTGCCTACGTGCTTTTTTACGTTCTTCACCTTTTAGGTCTTTAGGAACTAACATATCCAAGGCTTCTGCAGTAGTAAGCTCTCCTTTTTCTACCTTTGCAGCAATTTTTTTAAATCGTGGAGAAGTAGCAAGTGAATATTCTGCAGCCTCTTGAGTATGCATACGTTTAGTTACTGCGGGTTTGTTTTTCTTTTTATCAGCCATTACTTATCTCCACACCCTCTAATGCCAGTGTTTAATTTGCCAGTGGAGTGAACTAACCCACCGTGTCTATATCCATGCTTTGCACCTTTCATCATTGTGCCATCTGGCATACGATGCATTGCTTGTCCTCCAGCTTTATAACCCATTTTCTTGGCTACTTCTGGTGCTGCTTTCTTCAGGGCTTTCATCCCTGGATTCATTGGTTTTTTAGCCATACCGCCCTCTGCTGCTCTAAACTTTGCTGTTTTCTTTGCTATACTCTTTGGCTGTTTTACAAACTGTTTGCCAGCCTTTGTACCTTCACGTTTTGCTTTAGTGGTAGCTGCATATTCTGCAGACGACAAAGATTTAATTGCAGCCTCGGGTAAGTACCGTTCTCCAGTCTTAGCACTAGGCTTGCCACTCTTTGTGCGCCACTTCTGCTTTGTCCATTTCTTTAATGACTTTTGGGGAGCCTTCATGTTTTGTAGCCCCCGCCTTTTGCTTTATATTGTTTTGCAACCATCTGGGCTTTTCTCGCAGACCATTGTCCAGGCTTACCACCTTTTGAACCTGCCTTAACTTGTTGTACGAGCTTACGGCGCATTGTTGGATTGGTGTAGTTGCCAGCAGCATTGATAGTGTCTCCACCTTTAGACATACCAGTCTTTTTCTTAGCTGCAGCTTTTTTCTTAGCAATGGCTACAGCTGCTTGTTGTGCTCTAGACTTGTATGGCATTATGCACTATCTCCTTCAACCTTATGGCAGTGTGGTGTAGCATAAGCACCACCTTGTCTTATTGTAGTGGCAATCTTTTCTGCTTCTTCTAAACAAGACTGCTCAGTATAAAATGGCTCTGGTTTTGCTATAATCTTACAGGACAATGCCATAGGATCAAAACATACGAGCATTATCCCTATCCACATTATGAACCTTTCACCCACTTCTTAGAAGGGGATTTAGTTTTAGAGGGAGACCACTTTACTTTATCAGCCCAGTATGCTGCAGACATCTTACCCTTTTTGATATTCTTTGCGTGGCGAGACTTGAATGCCTCTCGCTGTCCTGCAGTCTGATTGGTTTTCACACCCTTCTGACCAAACTTGATATACTTATACTTACCACCTTCAGAGGCCATAACATGGTGAGACTTACCACTGTCGTCATTTAGACGTTGCGGTTTGTTGACTTCTTTAAGGCCAACTTCTTTCATCTTGTTTTTTACTCGTTCAGGTATTGCCATATAATAATTAGGGGGAACACAGGACGTTTGCTATATTACCCCTACTCCTTTATTTAAATCTGTCGTATTTAGGATTATCTTTACGTCCAAACAATCTAAGTATAAAGTCCATAATAGATCTACCTATCTCTGTTGGAGTAGGTAATAACCAACCTAGGATAAGTAATAAGATTACCCACGGTGGGATGTTTGTATTAGTAATATCTAGGTTTTCCACTGTACCAGTCTCTACTTCTTTTGTAACTATGTCTCTACCAGCTGTAGTGGTCTGCTCTACAGATACGACAGATTGACGATTCTCTTTACCTATCTGTGCATTACTATTAACTGTAGGTCCACCAGACCCACCAAATGGAAGCAAGGAAGTTAATCCACATCCAGAAAGAAGTAGAACTAGTACTAGCCAACGCATTACGCCATCAATTCAAAGTGTGGTGCATCAATGAAAGGTCTAAGTCCGTGAGAACGTCTTAGATCAATGTATGTATTCATAGCATCTTCTGCTGTTCCTGGGTAGGTTCTGATATCTCCCTCTGACCAGGCAGCTCCCCACTTGATTGCACACCCAATCTGTCTAGCTGCTTCAGCCATAGCATCACAGATATTATCGTATACGTTTAATTCCCAAGAAACGTTGGAACCAAAGTAAGCTACAAGGTCTACAGCATGGGAATACCCATCACCTTGAATCAAATGCTTAGACTTCATAGTTTGTGATCTACCAGAAGCTACTAATTCCTTCTGAGCTTCTAAGGTACGTACACCATAGGTTACCCCAAAGTCTACATCAGTAAGCTCAATAGCTTTTTGCACTGTGGCCACCATCTCTGGGTGGACTCCGTCTAGTTTATCCAGTGATCTTTGTGAAAGTCTAAACGCCATTATCTCATATCCTTTGACATTGCTACTTTATTGCCCATTGGTTTACCTGCCATGTAAGCTGTAGCTCCCATATAAGCAGCTACTACGCCAGTTTGGGCAATATAGAACAAACCAAGTAGGTCAGCCAGTGCAGATACTCTAGAATCAGACATCATTGGAGTAAATAGGAAGATAGTAAAGATAATCATCATACCCATAGCTACCCAGGCCATAAACTTTTGGGACTCAGCCTTTTCTTCACGTAGCTCTATCTCAAGCATACGTTCTTTCATAGCTACTTCTTCTGCTGTGATCTTGCCGTCACCGTCAATATCAAAGTCTACAACCATTTACTCCCAGTCCCTCTTTCTATTTGGTTCAAAAACATCGTATTTACTTAGCATACCTTCAAGGTACATAGCTCTTTCTACTCTATCTAGTGAGTATTTAACTCCAGTGTCTTGAAAAATAGCTTCTCTTACGTAGAATACATCAGATCTTGGTATGTGTACCCTACGGAGTCTACCTTCGTCCTTACTTGCAAGAGCCTTATAGAACTCTTCTAGTACTTTGTCGGAGGAATAGATGTTTCGTCTTTGCATATAGTTATACCGTAGGAAATTTTGAAGTCAATACTTTAAATGGGACGACAGAAAAAACTTTATTCGTCCAAAGAAGGTACTTAAAGTATACTTAAAGTATATAATAACTATAAATATATAAAAGTTAATAGATACTTTAGGTTACTTTAAGTGCACTTTAAGTCACACGAAGTTACTTTAAGTATAATACTTAATGTATTATATAATACTTCGTGCCCCCGAGTCAAGGGGTAAGGCAAAAAATATTTTATTTTTATTGATAAATAATTTGTGATCACAAAAATAACTGAATAACACGATGTGATCACAAAATGAGTAACGTAATGTTACAAATTGTAACAAAAAGTGAGGCTTGAAAAAACCCCATCTCTGTCATTGGGCATATATACGTACGGCTATACCCCCGCTGGCCCATGCACCCCCTTCGGATAGGTCGGGTGATCCGAAAGTATAGCTGCATTAATACTTTTGTCGTAGCTAACTATCTGATTTTATTATGTTTCTAATACAATAGGGGATTATGATATACCCAAAAGGATAGACGAACTACTACTTTTTGTTACATTGTAACACTTTGGGGTAAGTTATGTATCCCCCAGTATAGCTCATTATATATAATACCACCCCACCCTACCCCTATGGATACCTAACCTATCCTTTGGTATAGCCTACCTATCCTTTTGTACTAGACGTATATCCTTTGGTATAGCCTGAGCCTATCCATTCGTATAGTCCTACCCTTTCGGATAGCTGACCCTATCCCTTTGGATATACTGCGGGGGAATACGGATAGCGAACCTATCCTTCACCTATCCTACACCCCGAAAATAGGCCCGTAGAGTGCGTTTTCGGCTTTCCAGCACCCACCCTACCTGACCGATCGGTTCCCCCTATTTGGACACTATTTGTCCACTGTTTACCCTCTGTTTGTTCTACTTTCGTTCTAGTTTTGACCAGTTGGTAAAAAGAACAAACATAGAACAAAACACTAACTTCTATCCGAAATAGTATATTGACAGAGAACATCTATCCTTTGGTATAGTCTACCCTATCCGTAATAGTTATTGACGATCCTTTCGGGTTACACCCGCACCCGCACGTGTATGCGCACACGCCCGTGCGCCCGAGCTATTATCCACAAAATAGGCCACCTATACTTTCGGATAGGTCTAGTCTCAAAGGTATAGTTTTTACCTATCCTTTATAGTGCTTGAGTATCTTTTGGGTACGGGTTAGGGTAGGTCATCAAGTCGAAATGGCGCATACGTTGACCAGATCGCTTGATACCCCGCCACTAGCCAAGGGGCATTGTACTGAGGCACGCTATTTGACATTACTGGTTTTCGACTAGGGCTAGACCTAGGGTTTGACAATCCCGATCATGGTTTTACGCATGTAAACTTTGCGCCTAGTTTAAATACAAGTTGAAAGGGGTTTTCAGTATGGTTTCCCCCTAGGATGGCAACATTGATTTAGCAATGCGATCCGAATTAAGACATACAATCCGATACAAACATAAGCCTTTTTGGTGGGTGTTGATAGCACCGATAACCACCACGCCACAACATATAGTTGACGGTCTGGTAAATATCTTTCGGGATGGTGATAGCCAATAAGCATAGGATACCGTGAACGGTGGTAGGCAATGCGCAATGCTTGCTTACAATGTAACACCTAGGTTACACGTTGCCAGCGTGTAAGGCGCACCCGTGTGGTGTGTCTTATTGTCTGGCAATCTCAAAGCATGAAAGGATAAATGAGATGACTGATTATGTAAAAGAATGGGTAAGCAATGCACGTGGTGCAGAGTATGGTTTTTTCAAGGCTGTCGAGTATGCACTCGAACAGTTTGGCGAAAAGAATAACAAGCCAATGTACGCCCTTATTGCCTTCACCAATGGCAAGTCGTTTGGTTCGTACAAGATTGAGGATGGTTACAAGCTATCTCAATTCAGTGCGCCCCTCAAGCGTATCTTGGCTGTCGCATTGTCTGATGTGAAGTTTACCTTCAAGGATGGTAAAGCATCGTGCAAGGTGGGTAAAAACGGTGGGCTTAACCATGATGTGCTTGAAGGTGTCCGCACTCTTGCTGCATCTAAGGTGGGTGTCAAGTCCGATGCATTCAAGGCGGCATTCCCTGTACTGACTGCGGCCAAGCCCGAAAAGTCTCACGATCAACGTGTTGAGCAGCTGCACACCTACATGGCGAAAATGGCCAAAGAAATGGGTGTATCTTTCGCACAAGTGCAAGCGATGGCATCTGCAAAGCCAACACAAGCTGCCGCATAATCTATGCGACTAGTGCAATCGGGTAACAAGTGGGTGCTGTATGGTGATGACGGTAAAGTTATCATCATCACATCCACTAAGCGTATTGCGGAAAGGTTGATGAACAATGGAAAATGAGGATGAGGTAGAACGTGAACGCAGACGCAAAAAGTGGGTGCGTTGGTATCACACATTAGGAAACAAAATCATGCAAGAAGTGCGTGATCTTGATGTAACAAATTATTATATTCTCGACGGGGTGTATCACAATGGTGTGACAGCTGTACCTGTCCAGATGATCGGGTCTAGCCTTGAGGATTGCGTGGGCAAACTTAAAAATGCTGATCCGAATTTTGGTCTGCATGAAATGTCATTCACTGGTGGGTGGGTGTGTGCAGACTATAGTGTGACTAGACAGGTGAGATCCCTTGTATAGTTATGTGTGGTTATGCGTAGATGGTGTACGCATATGTTCATTGCCACAAGAACGTGGCGGTGAAATGGTGGCATTCATGAAGTCAAAGGGCTTTGTGGATGTAAAATTGGAACCCAAATTGTAAACTGTAGGAGGTTAAAATGGGTCGTAAAGTGTATACAAATGAGTTCAAAGCACAGGTTGTTGAGTTCTACAAGTCTCACACTACAGAGGAAACTGTACAGAAGTTTGGAATACCTAAGCCAAACGCATCTAAGTGGGCACTCAAAGCAGGTGTATTCAAAGGTCAAGGTGGTAACAAGCACCTTCTCAGCTTCAGACACGAGGTTTGCCAGTATTATGACAACCATACTGGTGTTGAAACCGTGGCTAAGTTTGGTGTCAGCAACGATACACTGTGCAGATGGCGTAGAGAGTTGGGCTATCGTAACAAGTCTCGTGGGTACAATCTGTACACTGAGGGTTTGCAACCAACTGTAACAAAACGTGAACGCCGTAACTTTGTGATGACTAAAGCAGAGAATGGTCAGTTGCAGGGTGAGTTGATGGAAATCAAGTTGCAGTATGCAGTGCTAGAACGTGAGTTCAAACAGTTGAAAGAAACAATCATGGAGGCTATTCAACAATGAACATATTTGCTCTATCGGAATGTCCAGAGCAGTCAGCATTGTGGTTGGATGACATACGCAAGAACAAGATGATCTTGGAAAGTGCGCAGATGTTGTCCACCGCAATCAGGACTTTATGCCCTGACACATCCCTACCTGTATACCGTGTGGCGTATCTCAACCACCCATGCAGTATATGGGCTAGGGCTACTCGTGGCAATTTCATGTGGCTTATCAAGCACATGAGTGCCTTGTTTAATCAAAAGTCAGGCGCACACAAGTCGGCTGAACTTATTCCTGCCTTTCAACACTACGCAGAGTATGGTCAATTTCCTGATGAGGACTTGACTGACTTCGCAAACTGTGCTCGTAATATGGAACGTGGTGTTGATTACTCAGACGTTTCTGATGTGCATGAGGCATACCGCATGTACATGAACGACAGATGGAAAGAACGTAACATAACCCTGACATGGCGTTGGGGTGAGGAACCAGAATGGAGGAACTAACATGGTTGCTTATACTATTCGTACTGTAGACGTTGACGCATTTCGTGAACGTAACTATCCCTTTGTGCTTGTGCCGTACCAACCGTACAGCTTCGAGCCTGTGTCTTTCTTAGACAACGAGGGCAACAAACCTGCCGCAGGTTTCGTGTGGGTTGGTGAGGACAAGCATTATGTCGTACACCCACACCTCAACGGCTTTGTTGTCAAGAAAGTCTATGCCGAGGATGTCAACGAGACTGACCCTGTGCTTCGTGCATGGGGTGAATGGGATCACCTCAACATGTGGGAAATGGCAGACAGTCGTTTGCAGAAATGGCTTGAAAAACAAGTACTTAACTTGCTTGGTAGTGAGAGCCACCTGACCTGCAAGATCAGATACCGCCTGTGTGCCTTCGGCCCTCGACGTTCTGAGAAGTTTCACCCCAAGATTTCTGTGTGGCAATCACTTGAGCATCGTGACAATGACCGTGTCACTGCTATGAAACCTGCTCGTGCATTCAGTCTGATGTTCCCCGAGCTTGACCACAAGACAATCATTCAACTCAATGATCAGTATCTACAGGAGTTCGCACCCCGTGAGTTTACAATTCATGTATCCAAAGAAGCAGAGCATTTCAAAGATGCCTATGCAGGTAAGCAATCACCCAACGAGAACATCGACACTACGCCATACCGCAAGCATCTTGCCCATAGCTGTATGCGTTACGACTTCGACCACCTTCCTATGCATCCTGCTGAGGCGTACGCAAGTGGTGACTTTACCATCGTCTATGCCCTTGATCAAAACGACTTGGTGGCTGGCCGTTGTGTTGTATACACCAACAATGTACCACCACAAGCAGGGCCAGTGTACGGTGTATCTGAGCAAGCCATTGACTGTATTGAGGAACGCCTAGCACAGATGGGTGCTCGTACTGGTCACGATGCCTCATGGATCGGTGCCAAGCTCAAGCGTGTTGAGTATGACGATGGCTTTGTCGGCCCATACCTAGACTTGACACCGCAATCACTAGATGATATGGGTGATCATCTTGTCGTAGCCAGATGTGGCGAGATTGATGCCAGTGTCTATCAAGGTATCCTTGGCGGTCATCACACATCATGTTCCCAGTGTAACGAGAACTTGTCCGAGGACGAGTACTGGTACTCTGAGCACACCAGTGAGCACTACTGTGAGTCATGCTACTATGACGAACATGTGTACTGTGACTACTGGCAAGAGACTGTACACGTAGATCAGACCATTGTCTGTTACCGTGTCGGCTATGGCGGTCAACACGAGGCCGTGCAAGTCTACGAGGGTATCATTCATGACGGTGACGTATTCATCATGTGTACCGATGACGAGTACTGGCACACAGATGACGTTGTGTACTGTGAGTGTGATGACACTTATATCTCACCCGATAACATTGACGAGTACTTCACATCTGATTGGGATTGTGAGCTGTACCCCAACGAGGTTATGTGTACACTGACTGACGGTGACGTTGTATCCAAGTACGAGCTAGATTCACACCCAGGTATCTGGCAGAAAAATGATAATAATGAATGGGAAGAAGTTCAAGAGGAGTTAGAACTAGATGTATAGTTTAATTGAAATGCTGCGTTACAAACGCCCAGAGGGTAGCCTAACGCAACGAGAATTTTGCAAACGGTTTCTCGAACCTACGTTCGGTAGACCAGATGATCATGGCAACTACATCCACATCGTGGGTGACAAGCCTAACCTGTGCTTTACGTCACACCATGACACAGTCCACAAGACTGACGGTATGCAGAAGCTAGTCGTCACCAATGACGTAGTGTCTGTAGCCAACAGCAAGGAATCCAACTGCCTTGGTGCTGACTGTACCACTGGTGTATGGCTTATGCTTGGTATGATTGAAGAAGGTGTTGAGGGTGTGTATGTTGTACATGCAGCTGAAGAAGTCGGGTGCAAAGGTAGTCGTGCCCTCATCACAGATTACCCCGAGTGGCTTGACCAACTTGACGCAGTGATCAGCTTTGATCGTTACGGTGACAAGTCTGTGATCACACACCAGATGGGTATGCGTACTGCATCAGATGCATTCGCCAAGTCCTTTGCCGAGGCACTCAATCTACCACAACTAGAAGCTGATGACGGTGGCTCTTACACTGACAGCAATGAGTACTCTGGTATCGTGTCTGAGTGTACCAACATCAGTGTCGGATACTATGGACAGCATGGTGTAAACGAGACGCAAGACCTTGATTTTGCTGACACTTTGCTGACTGCCTTGTGTCTAGCTGACTGGACACAGTTAGTGTTCAAGCGTGACCCATCTATTGTCGAGGACACTTGGGGATACTCGTCTAAGTATAGTAACAAAGTTGATGAAGAAAATGTTTGTCAGCTTGAGCAACTAGTCATCGACTACCCTCACAAGATCGCAGAATTACTTGACGGCTACGGTTACACCGCCTATGGCTTGATGGAAGACTGCGACATAGACGATGTGAGTGCCTACTCAAGTTACATGGATGACTACACTGCCCGTGTTAGTAAAAAATATTTTGGGTGACCCCTTGACAGGCTAAACGACAAGCCTTATGTATACTTAAAGTAACTTAAGGTATTTAATATTTCTTCTAGAAATAATTAATACTTTAAGTATAACTTTAGGTTCGCCACCCCTAGCTCAACTGGACAGAGCACCTGACTTCTAATCAGGGGGTTGCAGGTTCGAGTCCTGCGGGGTGGGCCAAACCTAGGAGTTAGACATGGATGATCCACATGACGATTGTTCTCACTGGATAGGAAAGATATGAGATTCAAGACAGCCGTAAATGAATACCTACATACCAGACAGTTCGCTTCTCTTGCAGCTTCCTCACAGAAGGGTTACGAGACAGCACTTAATTCTTTCTGTCGTATGTCTGTAAATGGTAGAACTTTGGGCAACATCTCGATCCACAACATCAACGTACCATTATGCACTGAGATCTATGACACTTGGGAGTCGGAAACATCTACTGCCAATGCAAATCACAATGCACGTATCTTCTCTGTCGTAATGAACTACCTGATCACAATGGAGAAGCTCACGGTCAACCCTATGTCACGAGTACGTAAGCGCACCAGTGAGCCACGGTCTGTGGTCTGGACACACGAGCAGGTCATGAGGTTTCTTGACACTGCCTTTACCAACTTTAATTGGAGAAACATTGGACTGATTGTCCTGATGTGTTACGAGTGGGGTCAACGTCCAGTAGACATACGCAACCTCACTTGGGATAACCTAGACTTAGACGAGGGTGTGGTAACAATCACACAGAGTAAGCGTGGTGCTACCGTTGAGCTACCAATACCTGACAATCTAATCACCATGCTCAAGCAGCAGAAGGAGGACTGGGACTTCCAACCGTACGTAGTACCTCACCACAGGCCACAGGACAACGCCTACAGGCCGCTAACGATTGCTCAGATGATCACCCTGCTTGGAGAAGTTAAGGACACTGCAGGGCTACCTGATGACCTCAGAGTGGGTGACCTGAGAAAGACTGCCATTGTGCAGATGATTGAGAGTGGGGTAGATCATCTTGCAATTCAATCGGTATCTGGACACAAGAATGTACAGAGCCTCAACCCTTACAACAAGTTCAGCTTGAAGACTGCGAGAGCTGCACTAGATAGGAGACAAAGAGAATGACTAGAGAAGAGTTTTGGGAGTGGCTTCGTACTTGTCCAATTCACGAGGTATGGGTTACGGATGAGTTCGGTTATGTCACTGTAACATTTAAAGTAGGTGAGGAGACAGAAGAGAATGAAGAAACCTAGAGAGATACCTGCGGATACGTTCCGACATTGGGGTAAGTGTTTCCAAGATGGAACACTAGAGGATGAGTATGCACCTGAGCTTGCTCATCTTTTATTTTTAATGGCAGCTGACGTGGAGTTCCACAATCAGCTTGCAGAAACTTGGGATGATTGGTATGAAGGTCCGATACAATAAGATTTATAAACGCTTGGTTAGACTATCCATTAATCTAAACAAGATGCTTGGTGGTCAAGGTCAACAAACATTTAGTGCTAGGAACTGGCAGAGAAAACGTGATGGTTTACCTCACCTTGTATTTGCTATTGACTTGTTCCTTGGAAAAGGGCATTGTCTTGAGTGCTGGGTGAACTGGAAAGTTAGGAGATATGACTAATGGTTTGGGTATTGATATGGTTTCAGGTAACTAATAGCCAAGGTATTGACTACTACCAGTTAAATACCTATTCTAAAAAAGAAGATTGCATTACTGCACTTAATGATGCACAAGTCTTGGTGACACATCAGGGTGAGGCAGTTGCTTGTTTGGAGGTGAAAGTAAAATGATTGAAGTAACATACGTTGACCACATGGGTAGTGATCTATCTGTAGTCAATGCAGCTAGGGTCAGCTTTGGTAAGAAGTCTGACTGGCTACCCAGAGTACACAACGGTGAGGCTAAGGTATTGTCTGCCAAAGACTGCAGACTGATTGAATACCTTGCGAGGCACAACCACAAGTCACCGTTCAACCACACGTTCACTACGTTCCATGTCAAGGCTCCTGTCTTTGTAGCACGTCAGCTAGTCAAGCATGAGTACATGCCTTGGAATGAGATCAGCCGTAGGTACGTGGATGAAGAGCCTGAGTTCTATGAGCCTGACCAGTGGCGTGGACGTAGTGCAGACAAGAAGCAGGGTAGTGAAGGTGTCGTTACACTCTATGAGGATCACCAAATGCGGCAAGCCTACCACCCGACTGAGATAAATGTCTACAGTCTAGAGACATATAACTACCTACTGGAACAGGGTGTAGCACCTGAGCAAGCACGTATGGTATTGCCACAGTCTATGATGACTGAGTGGTATTGGTCAGGTACTGTGTTTAGTTTTGCTAAGATGTGTAGCCTACGTTGCAAGGATGACACACAGGCAGAGACTCGTGTAGTTGCAGATGCTATTGACGAGGAGATGGAAAACCTGTATCCCATGTCTTGGGAAGCATTAAGGATGTATGAAGAATGATGACTGACTATGAAGAAAAATACTGCGAGATGTGCCTTGAACTCCATAGTGAGGACAAGTGCAAAGGCAAGCAAGAAAAGCACCCATGCCCATATTCGGAGGAAATTTCCCGAGATGTTATTTATTGTGACTGTTGTGACTTCCAGTATGGGGAGTGCTGCGATGCAATATAGCTATATGAATATCATGAAGGGGAAGAATGATGACTGACTCAGGTATGATAGGAGTAGAACAAGTAGAGGAGCACGAGGATGGTAGTGCCACCTATCAGTTCCACTTGGATAACAACTGTGCCAAGCTACTACAAGAAGAAGGGCTGAAGCTAGTGCTGTACTGTGCAGCAGCAAAGTTAGACTTGCAGGTTGTATATGACTTCATTGAGGACCATATAAAGTATGAAGCAGACGATCTGACAGAGTATAAATTTGGGGTAGAAGATAAGGAAGAATAATGTACACAGTTGAGTTAGAATATGATCATGCATTCATCCGTACCCTTGACGAGAAGGATAGGTTCGAGGATGTAAGTGTGATCATCAGTGATGATGGCCGTGTATATATAATGCAGTACAACGAAAAGACGAAAAAGAATGACGTGATAGTTATGTCTTTACAACAGCTCGTAGATCTGTATGCTGCAATGGAGAGTCCCGAGGGGGCTTTCAGATTGGAGGTTAATCGTGGCAAACAATGACAACCCACACTTAGCTTGTCCGTACACTGATTGCGGATCAAGTGACGCTTTTAATTGGAATGATGACGGTTTTGGCCATTGTCATTCTTGTTCGAGAGCCTACCCATCTAAAGATATGCCAGAGGTATTCGAATGGGTGAAGGCTGAATATCCTTTGAAAGAAAGGAGAAACCCTATGGACATACCCATAGTGTCACAAACACATGAGGGCATACGTGGCCTTGATACTGACGTAGCCGAACTGTACGGTATTGCCATACAGCAGGGCGAAGACGGTAGACCAGTGCGTTATGCTTACAAGTATCCACACACGGTCAAGTACCGTTTGGTTGACGACAAGTCTAAGTCATGGACTAAGGATCGGGGCATGGGCATGAACCATCTGTTTGGTCCAGAGTTCAACGCAGGTACATCACAGCGTATCTATCTAACCGAGGGTGAGTTCGATGCTGCATCACTGTATCAAATCCTAGGCAAGACATTTCCTGTGAAGTCACTGCCCTCTGCAAGTATCGGTGAGAAGTTTATAGCACACAATCACCTTTATCTGTCGTCTTTCAAAGAGATCGTCTACGCAGGTGAGCTTGATCATGCGGGACGTAGGGCAGCTGATAAGTTGTACCAAGCATTCCCAGATAAGTTCTGGTATGTCCCTATGTCCAAGCATAAGGATGCCAACGACTTCTTGCAAGCAGGTGATGGTAAGGACTTGATGTGGGCAGCTAAGAAGCCCATGCGGTACAGCCCTGAGAACTTCTTCTGTTCCAGTGAAGACTTCTCGAATGCACTACGCACAGAGAATCCCTACGAGTATGTACCTACTGGTCATGCAGGACTTGACGAAAAGATTCGTGGCATGGTGAAGGGTGGCCTGACGTTTATCAAAGCACCTCGTGGTACTGGTAAGACTGAGGTGATACGTTACTTCGAGACTGGCCTACTGCACAATGAGGGTGTCAAGGTTGCTCTACTTCACATGGAAGAGATGAAGTCTACTACCCTACGTGCTATGGCTACGTATGAGTTAGGTGTCAACGTCCGTACCAAAGAGGATGCAGACCGTAATGGTTACACCCTTGATCAAGTTGAAGCAGCAGCCAACAAGATTGCTGACTCAGAGAACAACAGGACAATCATCTTTGAGATGCAGTCTCATGACGATCCTCTGACCTTGCTTGACTACACACGTATGGCAGTCACATCTTTCGGTGCTGACTTCGTGTTTGTTGATCACGTACAACGTCTGGCTTACTTGTCTAACTCTGGTGTTGATGGTGCTACCAGTACCTTGACTACACTTGGGTCACGTATGGCACAGCTTGCCAAGGAGTTGAACATCGGTGTGGTATTTATATCACAGGTCAATGACGATGGACGCACAAAGTATGCAGCCTCTCTTGAAGAGGAAGCTATTATCTGTGTAAAGATTGAACGTGACACCGAGTCCGAGGATGAAATACTTCAGAACACTACTGAATTTATTGTTGACAAAAACCGTCCATTTGCTAAATTGGGCAGAGCAGGTTCAGTCTACTACGATCCAGAGACTACGATCCTAACAGAAGAAATACCTTACGAGAGGAGTGATATAGCAGCATGATTGTATTTGATGTAGAAGCTGATGGACTACTTGATCAGGCTACAAAGATACACTGCTTATCCTATACCCATGATGGTAAAGACTATAAAACTTTGTTTGATTATTCTGACATGCGTGATCTTATACTCTCTCAGCGGGGGTTGGTTGGTCACAATATTGTTAGATATGATGTACCACTTCTAGAAAAGATCTTGGGTATCAAGGTGACAGCACGTCTCTTTGACACACTGCCTATGTCTTGGGTACTAAACTACGATAGACCTAAGCATGGACTTGAGTCATTCGGTGAGGACTTTGGTGTACCCAAACCTCAGATTGACGATTGGGAAAACTTAACTAGAGAGGAGTATGCACACAGATGTACAGAGGATGTAAAAATAAACTGGCTCTTGTGGCAAGACGTTCTCAAAAGATTTATGTTTATCTACAAGGACAAGGTAAAGTTAGACAAGTTCTTCCGCTATCTGGAGTTCAAGATGGACTGCGCTTCAGTAGCAGAACGGATCGGATGGAAGTTGGATATAGAGTTGGCACAGAAATGTGTGGACGATCTTACTCAACAGAAGTCTGAGAAAGAGGCAGAGCTTATTCAAGTTATGCCAAAGCGCAAGGTGACCACCAAGAAAACAAAACCAAAGAATTGTTTCAAGAAAGATGGTTCTCCATCTGCTCATGGACAACGTTGGTTTGACCTCCTACAAGAGCACAGCCTACCAATGCACTATGACGGTGAAGTAGAAGTTATTAAAGGTTGGGATCAACCCAATCCTAATTCCACTGATCAAGTCAAGGACTGGTTGTACTCACTTGGTTGGGAACCTTGCACCTTTAAATACGACAAGAACAAGGAGACTGGAGAAGAAAGAAAGATTCCTCAAGTCCGTAAGGATGGTGAACTTACCGACTCAGTAAAGCTAATCGCTGAGAGTAACCCTGCCGTAGAAGTTCTCGAAGGTTTAACTGTGATGCAACACAGACTCAAAATCTTTGAGGCATTTATCGAGTGTGAGCAGAATGGTTATGTCCGTGCTGAGATCGACGGTCTTACCAACACCTTACGATTCAAACACAAGAAACCTTTAGTCAATCTGCCTGGGGTAGACAGACCGTGGGGTAAAGAGATACGTGGCTGCTTGATTGCTCCAGAGGGTTACGTTCTTTGCGGTGCTGACATGACATCCCTTGAAGATACAACTAAGAGACACTACATGTATCCATATGATCCTGGGTATGTACACGAGATGTCTCAAGAAGGTTTTGATCCACACTTAGACTTGGCTAAACATGCAGGTGCTATCAAACAGTCTGACATTGACGCTTACAATCAAGGTCAACGTCCAGAGCTTAAGGCACTACGCAAGAACTACAAGGTTGTGAATTACTCTGCGACCTACGGAGTTGGTGCAGCTAAGTTATCTCGTACGACAGGTATGGCTATCCCCCATGCTCAGTCACTGCTTGATGCTTATTGGAAACGTAACTGGTCAGTCAAAGCATTTGCTGAGGCTCAGAAGATACGTAAGATCAACGGCGAGATGTGGGTACAAAATCCTGTAAGTGGTTTCTGGCATTCGCTTCGTTATGAGAAGGACGTGTTCTCTACACTTAACCAATCCACTGGTGCTTATTGTTTTGACAAGTGGGTTGCTTACTACAGAACACGCAGACCAAACATCATTGGTCAGTTTCATGACGAGTCTATTAACCTTGTTAAAGAAGGAGAACAAAATGAACACACAGATGCATTGATCTGGGCTATTGAAAAACTTAATCAAGAACTTAAATTAAATGTTGACTTGGGTATTGATGTTCAGTATGGTCAACGCTATAGTGATGTACACTAACAATGGAGGGCCAAATGGCTACACGTAAAGTAAAACTAACTGGTATTGCCGAATGGGCAAAAGTATTTCCACAGAACCGTGACATGCAGGGTTTTGATGGAGCCTATCAAGATTGCAACGGTGCTTGCACAATCGACCTCATCCTTGACGATGACAACCTAGCCACACTAAAGGCTTCACGTTCTATGAAGCGTGGTGTTCCTGATCAAGAGGGACGTGGTACAAAGGTAAAGTTAGTCCGTAAGTTTGACACTGGAAGGGATTGGGATAGTGGTGCGCCTGTTGTTAAAAAGTCTGATGGTACTGATTGGGACTATGATCTTGATGGCACCATTGGTAACGGATCTACTGTAGAAGTAGTTCTATCAGTCTACGATACTAAGATGAAAAGTATTGTAGGTACACGACTGGATGTGGTCAAAGTTCTTGACCATGTTCAGTATGTTCCAGATACTGTTTCAGATGATGCTTCGCCATCTGTTGCAGCTGAAAATAATAACAGCGAAGTGTTGTTTTAACCTCCTCCCAAAACAACTAGTGGCCCCCTTCGGGGGGCTACCTTTTAAGGAGATAACATGAAAAAGATTGATACATTAGTTGAAGACCTTGAGTCCGTGATCTATGGACAAGGCGGCTGGAACGGAACCATCGGTTCTATGCTAGGCAACAACATTGCGATGTCTGCCAACAAAAGATTTAGTAAGCCGCAAGAGCCTCGTGGGTATCTATCTCTTTCGTCTATTGGCACACCGTGCAAACGTAAGCTTTGGTACAAAGTAAACAAGCCAGGGTTTGGTGAGCCACTCAGTGCTAACCTACTTCTACGTTTCTTTTACGGAGACATGATTGAAGAACTTATACTATCTATGGTGATAGCTTCTGGTCACAGCATGAAAGGTTCTCAAGACAAACTCAACGTTCATGGCATACGTGGTCACCGTGACTGTGTGATTGACGGTATGACTGTTGATGTTAAGTCTTGTAGCCCATATGCTTTCAAGAAGTTTAAAGAGGGTACACTTCGTGAGAACGATGCCTTTGGTTACATCAGTCAGCTTAGTTCTTATGTCTATGCAGGTAAGGATGATCCGCTTGTTGTAGACAAGACGCACGGTGCATTTCTTGCGATTGATAAAGTCAGTGGTGAAATCTGTTTAGATGTACATGACTTTACAGAAGATCTTAAAACCAAAGAAGAAGAGATGTTGGCAGCTAAAGAATTAGTTGCAGGTGACATTCCTACTGACCGTATTCAACCTGTACCTGCAAGTAAGGCAAGTCCTAATACTAAGTTAGATAAGTCTTGTCAGTTCTGTGAGTATAAGAAAGCTTGCTGGCCTAACCTACGTATGTTCAAGTACTCATACGGTATTGAATATCTAGTACACGTAGAGAAGGAACCCAAGGTAGAAGAGGTGTTCGATGACACGGGCAGCTAAGGCAAAAGGACGTGGTGGACAAAATGAAATCAGGGACAAGCTATTAGAAACCTTTCCTGAGTTCGAGCCTGATGACATAAAGTCCACAACTATGGGGGACACTGGGGAAGATATCCAGCTGTCCCCTGCAGCTAGAAAGAAGATGCCTATTACTATTGAAGTAAAGCGTAGGAAGTCTGGTATGAAGATGGCCTACGATTATATTGAGCAAGCCAATAAGCATGGCAAAGGAGAACCAGTTGTGTTCTTTCGTGCAGATAGAAAAGACTGGATTACAATGATTAGTATAGATCATTACATGGAGTTATTAAGGAAATGGAAGTGAAGATCTGGGGAGTTACGGAAGGTCCAATAGCTATTGAAGAAGTATCTGATGCAGAACTTGAAATGGCACCTGATGGATCTAAGTATTTTATGGTGTGTAGGACAGAGATAGATGGTGTAATTGGTGAAGATAACTTTTGGTTCGAGGACTTCGATGATGCTTACGAATGGAAGAAGCATTTTATGAAGAGCATTGATCCGATTGTGATTGACATGGATGGCACTAGTGCGTATAACTAGGGGTCTTTCGAATGAGGTTTGAGCTATCAATAAAAATAAAAGTAGACCCCGATGCTAACTTTCTTGAGACCTTTGGGGATAACTCTGATGTGATAAAAGAACTAATCGAGGCTAGTCTATATGATATAGACGATGTAATTGTGGAAGAATGTGAGGTAAAGAATGTTGAATGAATCAGACTTAGAAGCTTGGAATTATTACAACGAAGCTTTTAAAGAACGTATGACTATGGATCAGTACCAAAAGGCAGCAGCTAAGACTGCTATCTACAACAGTACACATAGTATACTCTACCCTGCCCTTGGTCTAGCAGGTGAGGCAGGTGAAGTTGCAAACAAAGTCAAGAAGATGATTCGTGACAACAACTTTGATCGACAAGGTATTGCTGCAGAGATCGGTGACGTGTTGTGGTATCTAGCTGCACTGTCCCGTGATCTTAATATTGACTTGCATGACATCGCTTTTCAAAACCTAGAGAAACTCTACGGTCGTAAAGCACGAGGTACACTATCAGGTTCAGGAGATAAGAGATGAGTAACCTATTACCAACAGACTATCAATCCTTCATTCACAAGTCACGGTATGCAAAATACTTTGATGGTAAGGGACGTGAGAACTGGGACGAAACTGTCTACAGATACATCTATGAGGTAGTCTACAAAGCTTTACCCAACAATGATTTTGACGGACCTGTAAGCAAGGAAGTTTATGAGTTTGATTGGGGTGCTGTTGAAAAAGAAATACACGATGCTATCTTGAACCTAGAGATCATGCCATCTATGAGAGCTATGATGACTGCTGGTCCTGCACTAGAACGTGACAACACAGCAGGGTATAACTGCTCGTACTTACCAGTAGATGACCCTAAGTCTTTTGATGAAGCTATGTTCATCCTCTTATGTGGTACAGGTGTAGGCTTCTCTGTTGAACGCCAGTACATTAGCAAACTACCTGAAGTACCAGAGCTGTTTGAGAGTGATACTGTAGTTGTCGTAAAAGACAGCAAGGAAGGTTGGGCTAAAGCTTTACGCCAAGTTCTAGCTCTTCTGTGGGCTGGTGAGATTCCTCAGTGGGATGTCTCTCGTGTACGTCCTGCAGGTGCAAGACTAAAAACCTTTGGCGGTAGAGCATCAGGCCCAGCGCCTTTGGTTGAACTGTTTAATTTCGCTGTGTCTACATTTAAAAATGCACAAGGTCGTAAGCTCTCAAGCATTGAGTGCCATGACCTAATGTGTTTCATTGGACAGATCGTTGTGGTTGGTGGCGTACGTCGATCAGCTATGATCTCTCTATCTAATCTAAGTGATGACCGTATGCGTCATGCTAAGTCTGGTCAGTGGTGGGAGACAGCAGCTCACCGTGCACTAGCTAATAACTCTGTATCCTATACAGAAAAGCCTGACGTAGAGACATTCATGCGTGAATGGACAGCTTTGGTTGAATCTAAGTCAGGAGAACGAGGAGTATTCAATCGTGAAGCATCTAAGAAACAAGCTGCAAAATATGGTAGACGGGATAGTGATTACGAGTTTGGTACAAATCCATGCAGTGAAATCATTCTTCGTCCATATCAGTTCTGCAATCTTACCGAGTGTGTCGTACGTGCTACAGATACTATCGAGGACTTGGAAAGAAAAGTCCGTCTGGCAACAATTCTGGGTACTATCCAATCGACCTACACAAAGTTTCCATATCTGCGAAAGGTGTGGAGAGACAACACAGAAGCCGAACGACTGCTTGGTGTGTCACTCACGGGGATAATGGATAATCCATTACTGACAGCAAAGAATAAAGGACTCAATGAAACTCTTGCGCACCTTCGTCAAGTGGCTGTTGATACTAACGCTGAGTTTGCTGATAAACTTGGTATCCCTGTATCTGCTGCTATCACATGCGTTAAGCCAAGCGGCACTGTCTCTCAGCTTGTGGATTCAGCATCTGGTATCCATGCTCGCCACTCACGGTTTTACATTAGGACTGTACGAGGAGACAACAAAGATCCTCTTACTCAGTTCATGAAAGATCAAGGCATTCCTCATGAACCATGTGTGTTTAAGGGTGACACTACTACAGTGTTTAGCTTCCCTCAGAGGTCACCTAACAAAGCTGTGACTCGTAACGACATGTCAGCTATCGAACAGTTAGAGATGTGGTTGGCTTACCAACGTAACTGGTGTGAGCATAAACCATCGGTGACTATCTCAGTTCGTGACTCGGAATGGTTAGATGTGGGTGCCTTCGTGTACAAACACTTTGATGAGATGTCTGGTGTGTCCTTCTTACCACACTCTGATCATACCTACCAACAAGCACCATATCAAGATTGTAGTGAACGTGAATACAAAGAACTTCTAAAGTTGATGCCAAAAGCTATTGACTGGTCAAAGCTTTCAGAGTATGAACAAGAAGACAACACTGTGGCAATGCAAACTATGGCTTGCTCTGGTGACTCATGCGAAATCGTAGACCTAGTGTAGGGTCTACACCTTCACCCTGTGTAAAGGTCTGTCGAATAGAAGATGGATACTGCGCAGGGTGTTTACGAACCGTAGATGAGATACGTGACTGGATGATCATGTCTGACTACGAACAAAAGAAACTGTTGTACGAATTGAAATGGAGACAAGATGTACGTAATGATCACTCGTGACCAATGTAACTTTTGTGATCAAGCTAAGGCTTTATTGAAAGGAGCTAACTTACAATACACCGAATATAATATCCAATCTAAATCTAGTTCGTGGTTGCTTTACCTTTTAAAACGTTCTAGTATTACCACAGTACCTCAGATCTTTAGCCCTTCAGGCTCTCACATTGGTGGGTACACAGAATTAAAGGAGTACCTAGAACATGGGCAAGCCAGTCAGAAAAGCGTTTAATAGAGCACTGTATGAGGCATACGATTCACAAGCTAAGGATGCTTTGACAGAGTACCTCACTAAGAAGGGGCATGTGTTAGTCAACACTGAGGAGAACTACAATGTAGATGTTGTGTCCCAGAAGCATGGCTACACCTACTTCAATGAGGCTGAGGTAAAGGTAGCTTGGGATGGTGATTGGCCTACGCACTGGAGAGAGATACGTATTCCAGAACGTAAGCAACGTCTACTTGATAAGTACCAAGGTGAGAATGGAGTACTTAACTTCTACGTCTTTCGTAAAGACCTCAAGCAAGCTTGGCGTATCAGAGACTTCCTGTTGACTAAGGAAAGTCTTGGTGAGGCAAAGGGTAGATACATCAGACCAGGTGAGTTGTTCTTTCACATTCCATATACAGAAGCGGAGTTGATTATACTATGACAGATAACGTAAACCAACCTCCTCACTACGGTCAAGGTGACATTGAATGTATTGATTACATCAAAGATATCTTGACAGACGAGGAACTTATCGGTTATTATCGAGGCAACGTTGCGAAGTACTTACATCGTTGGCGTTATAAAAATGGTCTAGAGGATTTGAAGAAAGCAAGATGGTACTTAGAAGCACTAATACAGCATCAAAGCAAAAGATGAAACCATTTAACGAAGGATACCAATCCTTCCTCAGAGGTAACTTGGGTAATCCCTACCAAGTTAATACAAAAGATAACAGGGATTGGGAGATGGGTTTTAACAAAGCCTATTTCAAAAACAAGGAGCTGGTAATTGAAAGAGAGCTTAGAGAAAGAAGCAAAGAAGTTCACTCAGCAAAAGCGTAAGGCTCCTGCAACAAAAAGCCTGACCGCAAGGATTTACTTGGCAGGTCAGGCATTAAGTGGTCTATTGGCTGGTGGCAGGTCGAGTAACGATATGCGAGAAATAAAGCGGCAAGCATATGATTGGGCAGATTATATGTTAGATGATGATATATAAAAAGAGGGGGGCTTGATGCCCCCTTTTATTTTATCTACCGTATTGTCTTGCTCCAACCTCCGCAGGAACCTTGAGCATTTCTATTTGCTCTACTGTAGAGAGATACTCCTTGAGGACGTATAGTTCTGCCCTTGTCATATCCCCAATCTCCCCATCAAAGTTTAACTCTTCGATAGCATCATCTAGTTTTTTATTGGTGTATTTACCTGCCAGTTCATATTGAAGGTCGATGGTATCAAGCGGTCCTGAGTATTGTAGATACAAGAAGCTCTTAGCTAACTCTTGAGCTTCAGGCAGTATCTCCTTTTTCCAATACAGTCTTTGCCTATCAAGCGGCATGTTTCTAAATGCTTTGCTGTCCATTAAGGCTGAAGCTTTTGCTTCAATAACATCGAACAAAATACCATTGTATTCGTTAGCAGCTTCAGGAGCTTTTGTTCTGACTTGTCTAGCAGCATTGATATCAAACTGCTCGTAGCCTAACATGTTCATAACACGCTGGGTATCAGTAAGCCTGATAGATCTTACACCTAATGACTTTGTAGATGTAATATCAGCTTCTCCTGTTGCTGCTTGCTTAAGTGTTTCACCGACTGGTTCACCAGTAAACAGTGGAATAATATTGTCAATATAACGAACAGAGTCATTGTAGAATTTATTTCCTTGATAACGATCAATAGGTCTAGCTTGTTCACCCCTAGCAATACCAGCCAGTGTATTTACAGGTTCGATAAAACGTGTACCTGCAGAGATTACCTGTGAACCTATACCCCCCATAGACTTACCAAAGGCTCTCCACATTTCTTTCATATCACCCTGAAGCATATAGAAACCAATACCTGCAACATCTTGCTGAGTTTTATCTAGGTTTCTAAGGACACCTTCAAGTGTAAAGTCTCTAGCTACTTGAGCAATCAGTTCTGTGGGTGGTTCTTCTCCATCCATCCAGTAAGATGCAATTCTTGCAGCAGCTTTAAATGCTGAGATTGGGTAATCGTATTGACGTGTAACAACTTCACCACCAATAGATTCCTGATAGAGACCTAACCCTGCCTTACGGTTTTCACTCTCTTCCATTACTAATGTATAAGTAAGACCCCAAGATACTGTAGCTTTTGTAAAGAGTTCCCCATAACTTTTATTTGAGTATTTACCTAGAGCTTTACCTGCCATAGAAAAGCCAATGGATTGTAATCCAAAGTCTACTGTGTTGTTGAAGAATCGACCAAAAGGAATAAGCAGACCAACACCAGGGATATTTCTAGCATCCTCAATAACTGCGGCAACTTCACCAACAAGTCCTGGTCCTTTGTAAGATTTACTAAAGATAGATTCTAAAGTTTTATCTACTGCCTTAGCTTCTATCTGGGCATACTCTTTCGTAGCCATAAACTTTGCAGCATCTTCCCAGTTGTAAAACTCTGACCAACCTTTACCAGTTACTAGTCTTAATTCTTTATCCATCTGAAAGATAAACTCTTGAGACTTTGTAAAACTGTCCTGTGCCTTAACGAAAGATAGTGTTTGAATAAAGTCTACTGCATCATCTGTAGCCACACCTAGAAGTTTTTGATTAGGAGTAAACTTACCATCTGTTACAAGTTTAGTAACGTTATCAATACCCCCAGGTAATGTAGTTGCTAGTGTTTGCAGTGCTTCTGTGTTACGTGTAAGTGCAGATTCAAATGCAGCATGAGTCATATCAGGATCAAGCAACAGTCTCATACGAAAAGCATTAGACTCAAAAAGTGCTCTAGCAATTCTATAAGACTTTTCTCCAGCTTTCTCCATACCAATAGCCTTTGCTAGTGTACCTCTTCCTGCATGTAAGGTCATTAGTGCCATGTCGGATACAGCGTTGATACCCGCATTAGCACCCCAACCAATCATGTTAAGTGCACTGGTTGATGGGTTAGACACAAGCAATCTAATCAATCTATTTTGGTTGTTACGAATAAACTCTGGTAACTGTTCTGAAAGACGTGTTGCATATGGATCGTCAGGTTTCTTTAGGAATCCTAAGTCTAGTGCTTCGTTAATTAGTTGGGCAATCTCAAAGTCTTTAGCAGAAATACCGTTAAGTTTTGCACCCTGTGATGCAGCATTAAGTACTCTAGCAGCACCATTCATTTTAGCTGCAAAGGTATCTGCAAACTCTTCGATAGTTAAAGTCTTAGCTTGCTTTAGCTTATTACCTGTAGACTTCTCAAAGGCTTTGATAAACTGTTTGATCTCTGCTGGGTCTGACTGCTTGATTAGGTCAGCTATCCAGTTGCTATACAGATCACCATCACCACGTTTAGTATATCTTAACCCACGTTCTTGGGCAATCTGGGCCATACCCTTTAGTACAACATTACCTTCATCATCAACATGACCTAGCAACAGATCAACAAAGAAGTCAGTGTCTAGATCTTTAAGTTCTACACCACCCTTAACTTTGTTCTTCCAACTGCCAGTCTTTGGTACAAGAGCATTTGTGTATTCTTCAATAGACTTAGCAAGATCAACCAGCATACCTTCAGCACTTGGTTCTTTTACAGTGACAGATGGTGCAGCTACATCAGAGCTACCACGAAGTACAACCTTACCCGCTTGAACCGCACCAATAGCGGTGGCACCAAGGGCTGCAATACCCATAGCAAACTTATCATAGTCGTCACGTACACCCAGCTCAACTAGTCCGTCTTGGTACAGATACTCCATACCAACACTCACAGCAGCTTCGATGCTTGTAACTGTAGCAATCTCAGCAAGAGCACCTTTTTGTGCTAGACGCTTAAGACCTTTAGATGATAGTAGTTGGGCTGAGTAGTTCTTAATCTGATTGCTTGTAACTTTACCAGCCTCGTCTACAGCTTTGATAAAAACTCTTTTGCCAGTTTTAGATACCTCTTTTGCACTAGCACCTGCTGCTTGCTTCTTGGCCATTTCACGTAGTGCTACTTTCTTAGCACCCTGAGTTCCTACACGAACAGCACCACCACCGATAAACTTACCGATAAGACCTCCAGCTAAGTTGATTGGGTCTAGCAGTGCTGTACGAACATAGTCTCCAGTACCCCTAACCTTTTCACCTAGTGTAGTCTCTTTTGAGTATAGTCCTGCCATGTTCTCAAAGAGAGCTGCAGCAGCGGCTGCATTAGCAATCTTATCCTGGTCGTCTTTAATGTCGTTAAGGTAGTCCATCTCAGATAAACCACGTACCGTGTTACCTGCAGATACACCACGACGATTGTCTAGAAAATCATCTACAATCTTTTCACGACTGAGACCCTCTACAGACTGAAGCCCATAGCGGTCAAGCATATAGTTGTTGATGATGTTAAACATCCGATCATCTTCAACCATCTCATTTTCTGTGTAAGTTCCTGGCTCAGGTAGAGCTGGTTGCTGTACAGATGATGTATCAAATTGATCAAAGAAGTTACCTGTCGGCTCCTCCTGTGGATCGAATTGATCAAAAAAGTTTGTCATTATAAATACTCGTCAGCAGATCCTGGTCCATACTTTAATTCAAAGTCTTGTTTTAAGCTGGGATTATTTTGAAGTGCAGCAATAGCCTCAGCTGGGGGTGTTGGATATGTCACCTGGTTTTGTGGTACTGAAGTTGCAATATAAGGTTTGATTAGGAAGTTGTTAGACAGTCCACGATACGCTGATGGATTTTCTGTTTCAAGACTTGTGATAAGGTCTGGTGTAATAAACTTAGAAAGTAAGTAATCTCTCGCATCAGCTTTTGTTCCTGCGTCAGAAGAGGTTAAATTGTTCAAAGCATTTTGTGTCTGAACTCTGTTAGGATCGTTCTCTAAACCTGCACGAGCAATTCTAATTACATTCTGCATTACACCTTCGAACTGCTTCTCTCTCGCAGCAAAGTCAGTCTTTTGAATAGCTTCTGGTTGTACATCAACAAATACAGTACGACCACTTTTAGTAGTCATATTGTTTATTCTTTGAGCTAACTTATAATACTCTTCTTTGTTTGTAAGGTCAACAACTTCAAACTCTTTGAACAAATCAATCTTATCTTCAACTGACGTAGGTGCCTTGACAATGTCGATCATTGTGCGTAAGTCTTGAAGGTTGATTACCCTATCGTAATCAGTAGCTTGCTCATTAATAAACTCAAGAACTTCTTGTGCTGCAAACGGATCTGAAACAATGTTGTTTAGATAGTTTAAAGTTTCTTCATCTTGAATGCCTGAACCATCAATACGTTCCTGTAGTTTTAATGCAGCTTCAGCAGCAGTTTCAACATCTTTATTAGCTTTACCTGCAGCACCACCACCCTTTAGGTATAGTCCAAGAAGTGCGTCCTCACGTCTAGTTCTGAGGTCATCTTGACGTGCCTTTTCTTCATCTACTTTTTCAAAATAATTTAATGCGCCTAATGAACTAAATGCCATGATTATACCCTCACCATTAGGCCAATTTTAGTTGGCTCTTCTTCCTCTTCGACTTCAGGTTCCATCTCTGGTTCTTGAGTCATCTCTTCCATAGTAGTTGGAATTGCTTCACCCTCTTGCTCACGGAGTTTATCAAGCATCTTCTTAGCACGAGCTACATCACGCTTGTACGACAGAGCTTTCTTGTCTTCTTCGTTTTCAAACCCTTCATCATACTCCATGTCAGTTGCATCAGCAAACCCTTTAATATATTCATGAAGTACTGGAGCAATAATAAGGCTTACATCAATACTATGCATACCTTCCATCACAGCTGAACGAAGTATTCCCTGTACAAGGGTCACCAAGTCTACACCATACTCTAGGAAGTATAATACATCTTCCATAGCACCTGGTTTTAGTAGGTTATCTATGTGTACATCAATAGCTTCGATAGGATCAACTATTTCTGGAGGTCTTTCATACGGAGCATTCTTAGGCTCAGTTGTAAGTGACTGCCCTGGGATGGGTCTTTCAAATGTCAGCATTAATTATTCCTCACTACCTTGTCTACTTTCTAGATACGCATTGTAGATGGTATTAGCATCCTGTATTCTTTTATCTAGCATAGGTTTTCCAGGTCTTAAATAAAATTTAGAAGTAGTTGTAGCTGCATCTTCTACAGTGGTTGCTTCTAGAATTTTATTAAGGGCACCTCTCTCTGTAGTATCAAACTCTTCAGTAATCATTGCCCAGTTACCTTCATAACTGTCTGCAGGTAAATCTCCAAGTTCTTCTAGAAGATTTTCAAACTGAGTTCTTCTTGGACCTGTCCACTGCGCAAATGCTAAACCACCCTTAGACCCTTTAATAGTAGGTTTAAGTTCTTGCATAAATTTAAAACCACCAGTCTCATGCCAAAGGTTTCCAACAAAACCTGCAGCTTGTTCTGTAGTCATGTCGTAGTTTGCCTTAAGATCATCAATAAGTTTAAATGCAGTTTGCATAGGTTTTTCAGAAACCTTTAGGTTAGAAACATCCTCTGCAGGTGGTTCTATTTTACTAGTAACAGGGTCTACATTTATATCTTTTTCTTCTAACCCCTGTATTAGAGAAGCCAACTCAGACTTAGCACTTTGATTTTCTTCACGAACATCTGAGAATCTTTTAAGTAATTTTTTCTGAGCTGATTCTACTTCTGAGTCAGATACTTTCTGAGTATCAATACCTCTACCTGCTAACCCCCTAGAAACCCTAGCTTGCTTAAGTGCAGAGGCACCTTCCAGTCCACCAGATTGTAGTGCCTGAATCATAGATATATAGTTTGGGCCATAGTTATAAGACATTATTTATTTCCTTTATCCAAACGGATTTAATGATTTAAGAATACCACCAGGACTTGTACCAAACAAGAATCTCATTGCTAACTCTGTATCTGTAGCATCTTCTACTGAGGCAAGTTTTTCTCTAGCTACCTCTAAGTCTTTATCAGCTAGGATAATCTGAAGTGCCCTATCCATAGCAGATTGGTCAGCACTAAATGCAAACGACATAATATCACGTTCACGTTGCCAGATCTCATCTAAGTTCTTAGAAGTCAGTGCATTGATAGTTTTAGCAAAGTCTAGGTTACTTTCATTTTGTGCAGCAGTGTTCAGTGTGGCAATGTTTTGTCTCCACTGTGCGTTAGCCTGAGCAACTACAAGTCCATTCTGTGCGTTAAACAGATCACGTTGTTGTTGGATCTCAGAGTTAAACTGACGCATAGCATTTGCACTGTTTACATTAAACTGATCCATAGCATTTGTTTGTGCTGCATTAAATTGTCCAACCTGTGCAGATAGGTTAGCAAAGAATTGATCAGTTTGGTTTTCACTTGTAGCATTAAACTGTGCAGCAGCATTCTCTGCAGCTTGGTCAGTAAAGATAGCTTGGATATTCTGTTGTGCTTTAAACAACTCTGTCTGCTGTGCATTAGACAGGTTCTGCATTTCCATCTGCAAGAAGTTCTGAGCATTTTGTACTGCAGCTTGCTGACGATTGTTTAGGTTAGCCATATCTAACTGCGACAATGCAGCAGCTTCAGCCATTGTCATAGCCTGTCTGTTAGACAAGTTGTTTAGGTTCATGGTGTTAGCTGCACGAGAATTTTCAAGTGCAATGTTCTGCTCTGCAGTAAAGTTCATATTGGCAATGTCACCAATACGTGCTGAGTTTTGTACACGAGCTTGGAATGCTTGGTCAAACTCTTGACCTAGGAACTGTGCTCTTTGTTGTGCAGCAAGCATAGCACGTTGTTGTCTGTTTGACAAGTTCTGTGATTCAAATTGTGCCTGTGTTTGCGCATCAATTTGCGCAATAGGTAGAGCTGCTTCCATTGCAGCTTGAATAACTGCTTGACCTGCAAGAGATGAAGCACCTAAGCCACGAGCAGCTAGTGTCTGCATTGCTGTACGCATAGAGCCAGCAGCCCATGCTGGTGTATTACCACCTTCAAACTGAGCCATTAAACCTTCTAGCTGTCCTGCGACAGTAGCTTGTTTAGTTGGAGTAGCTGTTGCTGCATCAATTTGTTCTGTAAACGTAGCTGCTTTTTCTGCATCTGCTGCACCAGAGATAAGCTCACCCTCTTGAATCTCTCTAGCTGCAGGGGCATTAACCATAGTGGCTGTACCTTGAGCAGCCTCCATGCCTGTAACAGAAGTGGTAAGCTGTTGTTGTCCAGTGACCTGTGCTTGAGGTGATACAGTACCTACCTGAGCTGTGGTAGCAGCTGTCTCAGCTTGTACAGCAGGAGTCACTGTCGTAGCAGTCATAGAACCTGGGGTCATAGTTGTTGGCATATCAGCTTGCTCTACTGTACCTACAGTAGCAGTTTCTGCCATAGGTGAAACAGGTGTAGCCATACCTGCATCTACAGGAATAAAGTCAGGTGCAGTTGGTTGAATCTGTGCAATAGGAGACTGCATTGGTTGCATAGTCTGGGTGATCAGATTCTGCTGCATCTTCTGAAAATCTTCTAGTGTAGTTCCAGCAACACCTTCTTGTGCACCAACTCTGTTTCTAGCCATACCAGCCATAGCCTGTTGGTACTTACCCATACGGGCAGCTGCTGAAGGGTTAGCAGCAAGGAAGTTTGTAAGTTGTTCTGATGGACCAGTAAAGCCTAGGAATCTTCTAGCAAGCACCACATCAGGAGACATTTCTCCCACTGAACCACCTTCTGCCATAGCTTGTACCTTAGTAAATCCAGGTGGTACATAGGTCATAGGCTGACCATTAAACTCTGTTACAGGTGTAGTCTGACCTGTGGTTTTATTTTCGTATGTAACTGTCTGATAACCCATTTGTGTAGGGTTATAAGTAGCACCTGATCCTGGAACTGTAGTGACAAGTGTTTGTGGTACAGCACCTTGAGTACCCGCATACTGTGTTCTGTATGTAACTTGATCAGGTAAGGCAGATATACCTGCAGTTCCTAATGGTAAAGCAGAGGTACCTGCTTGAGTAACTGCTTGTTGTGTTTGAGTTTGATCGGTATAGTTTACAGGTGCAACTTGTTGTACAACTGTTTGAGGTTTATTAGGGTCAATAGGAGCTACCTGCCCTGCACCTACCTGTGCTACATCTGTAGAAGGTTGAACAGGAGTAAAGTCACCACCAGCTACACTTTCATCATCTGTAGAAGATTGAACAGGAGTAAAGTCACCACCAGCTACACTTTCATCATCTGTAGAAGGTTGAACAGGAGTAAAGTCACCACCAGCTACACTTTCATCAATCACAATAGGCTGAGTTGCAACTGCACTAGAAGTTGTTACAGGGGCAGCTGTAGTCGTAGTATCTGTTGTTCCAGCACCTGAAGTTCCAGTTGTTGTAGTTGCAGTAGTTTGAGTAGCTGCAGTTGTTTGTTGTCTGGCTTCGAAAGCATTAGCCAAAAGACGAGCATCGTTAGCAGCACTTAAAGGGTTACGAACAGTAGTCTGTGCAGTAGTGCCATCGTCCCAAGTAATAGTCCAGTTACCTTTACCACCACTTATAACATAGTTGTCTGGGTTCTCAGGGATATTACCTTCAGCTACGACTCTATCCAAGTCATCTTGAATGTACGAAGGCAGATTACCTTGTGCATCGTAGAACTTCTCATCACCTTTTGGTATAATAGCCATAATACTTTACCTTTATTTACCCATTGTCATCCATACCGCACCTGCAATAAATGTCAGGACTCCAACGGTAGCTAATTTTACTACTGTAGACCAGATAGACTTACGAGTGTCACGCCATGCTTCCAACAAGCTACGCATCTCTGTAATATCTCTTTGTGCATCATCGTCTAGTAAGCCAATAGAACGTAGGGCTTCTTTAGCCCCACGCCTAGCTGCACGATCTAGCATTTCTTCTATTTCTTCTGGAGAAAGTTTGATGTCACTCATAGTTTAACTCGTGAATGTCTGTTTGTCAAGGCTTATGCGTTTTCTAGGGCAGTTACTTTTGCCTCTAGGGTTTCAATGCGATCCATTGCTTCTTGCAATGCCTTGACTGCTTTCATGTAGAGGATGGAGTATTTAACTTGCTTGGTTGTAGTGCCAAGATCGTTGCCATCATTGTCCTGATCGGTGGTATTTATGACAAGACCAGACATTCCAGATGCCTCAAGTTCTTGGGCAATGACACCAATTTGATTTGGTGCATCAAGATCATCTGCTTTCATGCTGTATTTGCGAACACGCAAAGCCTTAATATCATCCCATTGTGAAGATGCGTCTTGGATGTTCTCTTTTAATTTTTCATCTGAAAGCGTACCGTAAGTACCAGTGCCGTTGTAAACACTACCATCGTCATGCACTACAAACTTATCTACCCCAGCATTTGTATCACGCCCGCTGAATAGGTAGTAAGTGCCCCCAGAACTAGTTCTTTGCACTCCAGCCTGAATGCATCTGTTTCCATAAGAACCGTTTACCACATCAACAAAAAAACCAACAGTGCTTGTTGAGGAGGAGGCTTTCCAGTTACCCGTGCTTTGAGCATACAACCTAGGATTACCATCCCCATCCGACAGCACGATGTTGTTGCTTGAGGTGCGGATGTCCAAGCCGCCTTGGTTGCCGTTGTAAAGGCCAACAACAGTGTTTTTTATTCCAGACGTAATAAGCTGACCCGCCTGAGAGCCAAGCATTGTGTTGTTGTTTCCAGTAATGTCTCGCCCTGACTGATAGCCAATAAACGTGTTGTTATTGCTGGTAACGCTATTATACCCCGCCTGATACCCAACGGCAGTGTTTTGGCTGGCGGTGGTGTTGGCTTGGAGTGCTTGCTGACCAATCGCAACATTATTTAAGCCTGTAGTGTTACCATAAAGTGCAGCATTACCAACCGCTACAAGGCTATATCCTGTAGTGTTGCTATAAGCTGATTGACGACCTAAAAATGTGTTACCGTCACCAGTAGTATTACTATACCCAGCCCTAAAACCAACAGCGGTGTTATTACCTGCAGTAGTGTTTGAATAAAGACTTTCCATACCCAAAGCTACGTTGTAACTGCCTGTAGAGTTTGTGTAGAAAGCAAGGCCACCAAGTGCTAAGTTTTGTTCTCCAGTGGTATTACTAAATGCAGCCTGTCGGCCCATAGCCGTGTTGTAGTTGGCGGTGGTGTTGTTTTGCAAAGCATCACCACCAAGGGCTACGTTATAACTGCCCGTAGTATTATCAAACAAAGACAAAGCACCAACAGCCACGTTATCCGCACCTGATGTGACAACATACATTGCGGCATTACCAACGGCTACGTTTTTTCCACCTGTTACACCTGCACTATTGCCGCCAAGTGCCAAACGACCAACAGCAACTCCAGATGCGGCTGTTGTTACTCCGTAACCAGCCCTATAGCCAACATAAGTTGCTTCTATGTTAGTAGCACTATATCCAGCTTGATAACCTAAAGCTGTGTTTTCGCTTGATGTTGTTATTGTGTAAAGCGACTGATACCCAACGGCAGTGTTGTTGCTGGCGGTGGTGTTATTTTGAAGTGCGCCAGACCCAACCCCAGTGTTATAACTGCCGCTTGTTGTAAGGGTCACAGAGTTTTGACCAACACCTGTATTGTGCGATCCATCCTCAATATTTGTTAAAGATGCACGACCCAAAGCCGTGTTATTACCGCCTGTTGTAAGATCACGTAGACTTTCATCACCCAAGGCCACGTTGTTTGTACCAACAGGATAATTCCCATCCAGCTTGATCGTGCCACTGGTAATAGTTAAATTACCATCAGCTATTTCATCAAAAGTAATAGAACCATCAGCAAGGGGATTCCCTGCTGCTACAAAATCTGCGAGTTCTCTTGCCTTGCTCATAGTCCCTCTTTCCTTCTAATTAAGCTGC
>Ga0208162_1000218_pt1 | contig 33080 bp, 44 predicted proteins | sample CB_VirMetaG_4_FD_184539 | JGI IMG/M metagenome (GOLD analysis project Ga0208162, IMG submission 184539) | Freshwater to marine saline gradient viral communities from Chesapeake Bay - CB_1508_1M Viral MetaG (SPAdes) (version 4) | ecosystem: Environmental > Aquatic > Marine > Coastal | place: USA... | reverse complement strand
AGACCTGCTTTTATTATTATAAAACAAACAAATACAACAAATAATTGGATTATGATGGACAATAAAAGAGGTAATATAAATCCAGATTTAGGTTGGCTTTATCCAGATGACCCATCAGCCGAAGATACTGGAAGTAGTAGATATACTGATTTTGTATCAAATGGCATGAAAATTCGTAATGGTGGTACAGGTATGAATACTAGTGGTGGCACATACATTTATATGGCTTTTGCTGAGAACCCTTTTAAATATGCTAATGCAAGATAGGAGAATATAATGGCTTGGTTATACAATGGAAGAACTCTAAAAGTTGGCAAGAGTTGGACTGATGATAATGGATATAAACACCCTTATAATTGGGCAACAGCTTGGTCAGAAGAGGATAAAGAGCATTGGGGTGTAACGTGGCAAGATGACGTAGATACTAGCTATGATGAACGATTTTATTGGGCAAGAGATGTTGAAAGAAGCCTAACAGATATCAATGAGGTTGACGAAAACAACAATCCAATACTAGACCAAGATGGCAATCAAGTCGTTACTAAAGGTCTAAAGACTATTTGGATAGAAAGAACTAAATCAACTGCTAATGGTTTATTAACTGCTTCTGATTGGTATGTAGTTAGAAATGCAGAGAAATCTGTAGCTATTCCTGCTGACATAACAACTTATAGAGATGCAGTTAGAACTGCTAGTGGCACAATAGAAACAGCGATTAATGCTTGTACTACACTAGATGCTTTTAAGGCATTGTTTGTAGTGCCTATGGATGACCAAGACCCTCCACAGCCTACAGGAAAAGCACCAATCTACAATTTTCCAGACGAGATATAAATGGCAGTTGATGGAGCTATAATTTGGAATATAATTTTAACATTAGTTATAGTGCCATATGCTTGGGCATTTAAAAATTTATATGCAGAAGTCAACAGACTACAAATACTGTTAAACAGAACTAGAGAAGAATATGCTTCTAAAGAAGATTTAAGAGATACATCAAATCGTATTATGGAAGCATTACATAGATTAGAAGATAAATTAGACAAAGTTTTAAGTAGGTGACAATATGCTTGAAATGCTAATGGTGGCAAATAGTGCTTTTGCAGTTATCAAGCAGACAATCGAAAATGGTCGTGAACTTTCTTCAGCAGGAGCAGCCATTGCAAAATTCGTAGGTGCTGAGGAACAACTTAAAAAAGATTTAGATAAAAAAAAGAATAGTATTTGGACTAACTTTCTAGGCAAAGAAGACAATGACCTAGAAGAGTTTATGGCTCTTGAAGAGATACGAGTTAAGAACGAACAACTCAGAGAGTTCATGCAGCTATATGGCAGAGCCAATCTTTACAATGATTACATATCCTATTGTGCTGATGCACGCAAAGCTAGGAAAGAAGCTAGGATAAAAGCTGAACAACAAAGAGAAAAGATTAAAGACATAGCTCTTAAAATTGTATTGGCTATATTAGTTTCTGCTTTATTGGCAGGTGTGGTTACTGTCTTGGCTATCATAGCTAGAAAGAAAGGTTTAATATGACAGCCTTTTTACTTGCTTGCACATTAAATGGTATTGTTAATGGTGGTATATACTTTCAAAGTGTGAACGTGTGTATACATTACAAGAACATATTAGATAACCAAACATTTATGAAAGGCAATGAGCCACAAACATATGAGTGCATATGTAAACTCGTGCCTTTTGTGGATACAAATAAAGTAAAGGTGTACTAATGGTTACAGTTGAACAGTTTCTTAAATGGAAGATACTACCTAGATGTATGATGCTTGCTAGTACAGTCATGTCATGGAGATGTGCTGAATGGTTTATGGATTTAGATGCACCTACTGGAGCACAGTCAGCATTTGTATCTGTAGTCATGGGTGTAATGACAGGTGTGTTTGGTATATGGATGGGTCACGAACATAAGGGAGACAAGTAATGTTAACAGCATTGATTGGGCCAGTAAGTAATTTACTTGGCAAGTTTATTGAAGATAAAGACATGAAGAATAAGTTGGCACATGAGGTGGCAACAATGGCTGAGAATCATGCACAAGAACTAGCTAAGGGTCAGCTTGAGATCAACAAAGCAGAGGCACAGCACAAGTCTATCTTTGTTGCAGGTTGGAGACCATTCATAGGTTGGACTTGTGGCATAGCTTTGTGTTGGCATTTTGTACTAGCACCAGTAACTATATTCTTGTGTGCATATATCGGAGTTGCTATACCTGAGTTACCTACATTTGACATGGGTTCATTGATGACAGTGTTGATGGGTATGTTAGGTTTAGGTTCACTTAGAACATATGAAAAACAAAAGGGATTGACGAAATGAATATGGAGGAATTTAAAAAAGAAATCGTTATAGACGAGGGCATCAAGCACGAAATCTATCTTGACCATTTAGGACTACCTACTATGGGAGTAGGGCATCTTATTACAGAATGGGATGAGGAATATGGAAAGCCTGTAGGTACTCCTGTATCAGAAGAAAGAGTTAACAACTGTCTTACTCAAGATATACACGTAACAATACAAGAATGTAAAAAACTTTATGAAGACTTTGATGTACTACCTGTAGATGCACAACATATTATAGCCAACATGATGTTTAATATGGGTAGACCAAGACTATCTAAGTTTAAAAAGATGAAAGAAGCAGTCGATAAACGTGATTGGTTTGAGGCTGCATACGAAATGACTGCATCTAAATGGGCAACTCAAGTGCCAAATAGGGCAATGCGTCTTGTTCAACGTATGAAAGACATACAGACATAAAGGCATTGTTTGCTTACAATCATACAGCAGGGGTGCTTTACCCCCACTGTATGGCTCTTAAATCAAGAGTTTTTCTTCATATTTTCTAAATGTTGCTCGTGTCTGTACCAAGCAGCATCTTCATGTAGATTTGCCATGCCATCTTGGTAATCTTTTTCTTCTTGCTCTAACAAAACAGCATCGTGAATATCTTGTGCATTTATTTTGTAGTCAATTAAATACCTAACTAGTTGCCCACGACCTGCCCTACCTTTTCTAGTAGTGCCATTTGTGAAGATGTGTCCTTTCATTTCTAGTTGTTTGTATCTTGGTGTGATGCTACCCTCTCGGTATTGGGGATTACCTTTGCTTTGGTGCAGGTAATCCCATACCTCGTCGTGTGTAGCACCATTCTTGCCATGTGCTTTGATGGCATCTAGTACGATACGTTCTAGTCTGTTAGTGTCCATGCTTTGTGCAGCCTCATGTGAGGTTCTTGGATCTGTGTTTCTAGCTTTGCCTATCATGTTTACCTCCTATTAAAATGGTATTTCTACATCATCATCTATGTGATGATCGATTGTTTGATTGTTACTGAATCCGTCACTACGTGGTGTTGAGTCACCAACACGACAAGACAAGAACTTGGTACTGCCATCTTTTGATACAGTCTTCCAAGCAGCCATTCTTCGTTTCTCCTGACCATTGAATTGTACTGGCCCTGAGAAGTCAGGTGCTTTCTCGTTTGTCTTTTCGTTCTCGTACATAGTACCAACCTTTTGATATACATCTCTTGCAATCTTGCCATCAGGCAATGAAGACTTAATAATTACAATTCTGTATTCGTTACGATTGCTATCCATCTTGCCTTGCACAAGCAGACTTTCATCTGCTCGTGGTTTGAATAGGCTACCTCTGTCTGTGTTATCATAATCCATCGTCATGTTCTCCTTGTGATGATTTACTGTTTCCAGTTTTTATTGAAGGCTTGCTTGCCAAGTTACCATCGTCATCTTCTGATGGTAATCCGTACACACTCTGCAAAGTGTATCTCTTTAAGTAGGTTATGGCTGCTCCCAGTTTTTGTGGGTTCTGTAGTGAAGCAGGTTGCAGTAAGATTGGACATTCAGATACAAATATATGGTCATCATTTACATGATGTACAGTAGTACGTACAATCGGATATAAAGTACTTTGATTTAAATCTTCATTACTGTCATATAAATCTCGAAATTTTATTTCTTGGGTAAAGAATAAACCAAACTGATTACCTTGATTCACTGCTTCTATTACAGCTTCCAAAGTAGCATAGTTACTATGAAAGTGTGGGTTCTTACCATCTTTGCTTGCACTGATGGATAGTTTTTGAAACTCAAGCATAGCAGTCTTTAGGTTATATGCTTTACTTGAGTCTGCTTTCTTGATATTAGTTTTATTGTCTGTCATGTCGACCTCCAGATGTTATAGATAATAAAGGGTAAGTAGTGATCGGCTTACCCTTTCTTTGTTACACGTACCGATCCACGTTTGTCTCTCTTTACTGATATCAGGTCGTTGTATACCTCCCTTTCATTAGGCCTGATCTCTTCTCTCAAGGCTTTCTTCGCAGCCTCAAATGTTTTTGCAGCATCTTCATGTTGCAAGTATTGTTGTGTGTATTCTGTAAAGCTATTGCTTTGTGATGCATCTCGTGCAGTCATTTTGTTAATAGGCACACCATCAATAGATACTACATTGTTACGTAAATCTTGTGTGTTGTAATCCAAATCATCAGGTTCTGTATTGTGAACTATGTGTTCCCAAAACAATTTGATTTGTTCTTTCATACCATCTAAGTATTCTTCTGATGGGTATACCTCTACTGCTTTCCATTGATTACCAAAGATAACAGAGAATATTATCTTGTTGAGTTTTGCAATCCATATATAGAATTGTAGTTGTGGCATATAATATTCAAGCATCTTATCCATAGTATTGTAGGAGTATGTATGCTTGCACTCGATACCAATGTATTCAATCTTATCTTCAGAGTTAGTACCTGAGAAACCATCAAGTGTACCTGTAAGTTTAATTAAGCCATATTGTAATTGTCGTTTGGCTTGCTTGTTAAACTTCAGCATATAATTATCTTCAGCCCATTTGATATTGAAATCTTCTGTAGCTAATCCAAGTTGCACATTGAATTGGAAAGACAAATCAGGTCTGCCTTGCAAACCTTTCTTGATTCTCCATAACTTATTCCAGTTCCCATTCATAATATCAATCATGTCTGAGCCACGAATAAAGTCTTCAATGTGTGGTGATTGGGTAGGGTTGATTGTGCTAACTTCCATATTGACCTCCACGTTCTTAAGTTAGTTGCTATCAGCCTAATCTATTTTACTAAATAAATCAAGCACTTAAATAATTATTATGATCGTTTTTATCTGAGTAAGTTTCTATTTTACTGAGTATATTATCTACTAATTGCACACGTCTTATGTAAGATTTGTCTGTATATTTAATGAACTCAGCTAGTGATGGAAAGAATGTACTGGTTCTACATACCTCATCACACGCAGCCTTGAGTATGTCAGCAGGAATATGCGACAGTTTGTTAGCATACACCCTGCACTTCAAAGCCAAGTCTGCTTCTGTTAGTCTTGCTTGTGCAGTAGTACAAACCAAGACTTCCATGATCCAGTTCTCAATAGTTGATTGATCGGCACAAACCATTAGCTTCTTCATCAAGCCAATAGTTTTTCTGTGCTGTTCTTTTTGTTCTTCGATAGTGCCACTGAATATGTTTCCACGTGGTAGCACCCATCTTTTGAAATCATATTCTGCTGTAACTGATTCACTTATTACGCAGTTCAGCATGGACTCTAGCAAAGAAACTGTTAGTGTTGTTGCTCTGCTTGGTGTTATTTCTTTTTGCTGCGTTAGAACTAAGTCTGCGAGTCTTTGATCTTGCACACCATTTTTTATATTCATTATCCCAGTCTTCTCGTCTGACTTGATTTCTGATATTGAAGTATTTAAAGTATTTAGTTTCTTCATTGTGATCTACCTCCAGTAGTTGTTGTTTAATTGTTGAGCTTGGTTGCCAATCTTCAGTTAAGTATTTCATTTCAATAACTCTTTAAAAAGTTTATCAGGAATTATAGCTACCCATTTAGGGTCACCATTCTTACGTTTGTATATAGCAAGATCTCTATTCTCTAACACCTTGAAAGGATTAGGGAATCCATCAACAGATCTATACTTAATCTCAACAACATATTCTTTGCCATTGATTACTAGTTTGATGTCACCAGTATGCTCACCACCAAGACTACCTGATAGTGGTACTTTTTTTACAGGTAACTTCCATGAAGTGAATAGTTTTACAAACCAATTCTCGTGGTAGTTACCTTTGATTTTGCTTTTACTGGGCATCTGAAACATCATCATTATAGAAGACAACAATAGAATGTATCCTATCACTATTGGGATGATCTCCATTGCGTCTGCTCATTATTTTTTCATAGTCAGATTTATCTGCATATGCCCAGTTAGTATGTCCTAGTATTTCTTCACAACATACATCTATTGCATCTGAATCATACTTCATTAGAACTCTCCATCATTAAGTGTTGCAGTTAAGTAAACTTGCAATGCCTCGCACCAACACAACAAGTTAAATAGTCTTGGCTCTTTATTTTTTCTCTCCCAATCACCAAGAGTTTTTGTATCAGTACCTATATTCATAGCTAACTTTTCTATAGTAAGGCCTTGATCTTTTCTTTGCTTGATAAGTGTGTCTATTATTTTATTGTACTGATACCTTTGTTCAGGTGTCATCAGTACCGATAATTTCTATCAGTCGAATTCATACCTGCAGGTTGTAGCTTATCAGTTCTTTCAGGATAGAATAGCATTGCCTGATAAAAATCATAATAGCTCTGTATCTTTACATGACCTGCACGATCAAGTTCATCTAGCTCTGGTGATATATCTTCAAATCTTTCTTCCATTTCTTTGCTCCCATGTTTTATAGATTACTTCATTTGGCTGATTGTTTTGCTGTTCATACAAAGTCAAACCATAATCATAACCTTGTTTGTAATAAGTTGAAAACGTTTTTGTTTCATCTCTCTCGCCATACATTAATCCATCAGCTACTCCATCTTTGAAGTAGGCAAGATAACCTTGTCGTCTTTGTTCTAAAAGTTTGTCCATATTATACTCCATAAAAAGGGGGGTAACCCTCCCTATTATCCCCCATTAATTAATGCTACTTACTAGTGGGCCATCAATCATATAGGATAGGAGGACTAAATGATTGCACTAGTAAGCAGCTTCTCTCTAACAATATCTACCTATCTGTCATCACAAGTGAACTAAATGTCAGCTTACAGGATAGACTATAGGCCGTTTAAAGACTGTGACCTTTCGGCTTGTTAGATTGAATACTTATACAGCCATATACTGTTTGCGTAATTGTTCATCAAGCCACAATTCATGTGAGTCATCAAGCTGATCTGCATTGCATTTCTCCCACATCTTTGTAGTCTTGACTGTCATTTTGTTTACCCAAACCTCTGCGTTCTCATTGGCATTAGGTCTTGCAACCTCAACCAAATGTTCATACATAGATCTGTAATTCTCAGGTGTTGATACACGAGAAAACTCTGTGCATAACTTAAGTTCTTTTGTTGAGTATGTAATCATTCGCTTCTAGCCTCCACTAGTTTGTATGTTAGTTCTTGTGCCAAACTATCTATTATTGATACTTCCATGTTATATTCTTCACACATAGACATGAACTTATCAACAGACATATCAGCTACTTTCTCATATGTTTGTTCTAATAGTTGTTCGTAATATTGATTAGACATTGATTACCTCCTGTGTGTCAATAAATATATTGTTGTTGTGTTGTAAGTATTTAGTGAACGCATTGTTACGTTCAACCTTAGTCTTCTCTGGTCGTGATACTTCTGTTGGGTGTGATGCCCAGTGTGTTACTGTATTGTACAGACTCCATACTGTGCGACCCATCTCGCTTTTGTATTGTGACCATAGTCTTTCAAGATTGTATACTTGCGTTGCGTTGTAGTGCTTACCATCTATTGTTGGTCTTGCTGAGTAACATATTTTTTCAAACAACATAGTTGCTACAGTATCTGCTACACTTTGCTTATGCCATGCTTTGTACTTGGCTTCACTATTACGAAACACATCAAGTGAATGTTCAAGATGCTCAAAGTTATAGTTGAAGATACCATTGTGTTTGAGTTTGAAGTTAGCAATCTTATCAGGTGTAGTACATTCATTCATGCAGAACATACGCAAGCCATACGCATTAATCATGACTGACCACATACCATTGTATGAGTTACGTAATGTTATCTGATAAGCAATGTAATCATTGAGTGATGGATCTTCTATCAAGATATCTTTGCAAGTAAACTTGGCTACCATCAATGCACCATTGTCATGCATACGTACATTAACATGATAGTTCTTAGATATACGATCAAGGATATTCATTACAGGCATCACTACATCTTGATGTAACACTGGTCTGTACTGCAATGAGTGTGTTGCTAGATACTCATTAGTATCGGATCGTATCAGTGCAACACGATCAGGTATTGGTATGTCACCTGATGGATCATCATGTACGTTAGCTTTGATCGGTACAGTTTCTATTGGGAAAGCATAGTCTTCCCAATGATCTGCAGTTAGTCTTTCTAGTCCTGTCTTTGTCATGTGATTCATATTGTCCTCCATATTGAATCGTTAAAATATATGCCATACTACATACAGTACGTATCCTACGATACAAAACAATGCAGTAGACAACACAAACTCTAGCATCATATTGATGCAGTGCTTGTTCCTGTAGCCAGTATCACTGGCATTATCTATGTGTAGTTTGATGTACTTCTTGTTCATCATTTCCTCCTTATTACTTTTCTTGTGTGGTACAAGCCATGATGTAATGTTGCAATGCTAATAGTATAAGCGACTACAAAATTAAATACATATGGGTCTGCACCTGACCATTCATAAGCATATATCAATGATAATAATATGCCTACTGTTCCTAATATTATACATGAAATGTAAATCATATTCGTTCTCCGTTTTCTAAATTCAATTCAAAACCATCGTGGTATTTTTCCACGACAAGCTATTACACGCTCAGGTTGACGAGCCTCCAGTTGTTGCCACCAAAGATGGCTGTAGTTTGCAGGGTGTGCGAGACCCGACTCGCAGATTTGTCGAGCCTCGCATGGCGAGAGAAATCTTCACGTCTGCAAAAAATAAAAAGAAAAGTAGAGCCTAAGCCCTACTCCTCAGTTTAGATTTTACCCACATATCCCATGCAAATTCTCTTACTAACATGGCTGATGTAGATAGGTCATATGTTCTTCTGTAGTCTTTGTACATTCTCATTACACCACGTTTATTCCAAAGATATATAGCTCTTGACATATTCTCACTCCAATAATCACGTGTAGATTTACAGTGTTTATGAAGTTTACCATAATGTTTATACTTCATATTATCTATGTCACCATTGTTTAATCGTTCTATATATTTCATAATCTCTTTCCTATGTTATGAGGTAGAAGTATAAAACCCCTACCTCGATTGTTGTTTAGGCTACACCAAGTGCTCTGTCTTTTGCAGTTACTTTCTTTGTAGTAACAGTAGGCATTGGTTGTTTGGCTAGTTTGTATTGTTTCTTATTTTGAAACCAATCTATACCATAGTTAGGTTGTACCTTACCATTTTCGGTCGCCCAACCATACCCCATGACTGATTCAAACAAGTTCGCAAATTGGTCATACATTTTCTTACAGATCTCGTATTTATCTTGAGCTACCATGTAAGCAATCTCAACATATGAACCACGTACCTCGTCTTGGCTGAATCTTTCGACATCTTGATTGTATGTATACTGTGTCTTATCCAAGTAATCTTTGGCAGATTTAAGAGAATAAGCACATGATACTGTAATGCCACCAATCATTAAGAACAAGTCGAGATTGTATTTTGGATTTTCCATTCTCTCACCTTGTTCAGTTGATTGACGTTTAGTACCATCAGCATTCATTGGTCTGTCGATAAGGTAGTTATTGACGTCATTGAATAATGAATCAGGTATTTCGTTTAGTATGATTGTTGAAATATCATTAAATGTATTTAGTTTAGTTTTTGTCATATCATTATCTCCTATGTTAGATATGTTTAAGTTTCAATCCCAAACACTTTGGGAAAGCTACACCCTTACTCGTCCATGCCACTCAAGGGGTTTAATCAGCGAAGCTGATGGAGCGAAACAAATATCCATCACAACATGATTATCGAAACGGGGTGAAGCGACCCCCTTTAGTGGTATGGTATAATATCAGGAGCATGCTTTCCCAACGTGTGCCTCGCAGAGTAAAGGGAGTGTGCGTAGAGAGGGATATTGTCGCATGAAGAGTCAAGAGATCTGGGCGATCTTCAGATCTTTTGATCGGTGTGAATGGGTCAATCCCATTGCTCACCGATTCTACGTTATTCATGTCTTTATAAGAATTAAACTGCCATGCATACAAAGGAATTGCATGAGGGGAAGAGGTTGGGCTACTATCCGTTGCACAGTATCTGAGTCGCACTCTTAGCGACTCAGAGACTGATGCCTTAGGTTGTAGGGGAACTCTTGCAATTCCGACTAGGTATGGCACACGCATGATGGAAACCACCACGATAAATCCTTTATAAACAGTAGGTTATAAAAGCCCTTGACAAGTGATATTCAGTTGTTCCATAAAGAGGGGGTAAGGGGGTGTTTATGCTTACACAAAGAAAGTTAACCAAAAAACAGATGGTCTTAGTTGATACGATTGTAGCAACAGGATGTAGTGTAGTTAAAGCAAGCAAAGAAGCAGGATATGCTGATGGCGAATCAGGAAGAGTGACAGCCAGTAAGACTTTGCGATTGCCTCATGTCCAAGAGTATATGCAACAAAGGATTAGAGAGAGTATAGGATTGAATGCTACGATAGCTTCTAGGAAGGTATTAGACCTAGCTAGTAGTGCTAAGAGTGAGTACGTACAGCTAGAAGCAAGTAAGGATATACTGGATCGAGCAGGATATAAACCAGTAGATAGAGCCATGCACTTAGTCAGTGGTGATATCTCAGTAAGTATAGACTTAACATAGATGGTAGAGCTACAGGGATATATGCAGATGGTAATAGTGTAGGGGTGGGGGTAAAAATATGTGCGTGTGCTACTACAACACGTCTTACTCAAACATTATAGTTCAAAAAGGTACGTTATGATTGGAATACATTTTAAATTGTTTACATTCTTTAATAAGATTGGTAATTACTTTTATGGGAAATACTGTAAAGGACTACATAGCAAACAAGGAAGATAGGCATGGCTAAGACACCTGCATGGACACGCAAAGAGGGTAAGAATCCTAGTGGTGGATTAAATGCAAAGGGTCGTGCTTCCTATAAGGGAGGTACATTGAAGCCTCCTGTTAAGAGTGGTGACAATCCAAGACGAGCTTCTTTTTTGGCTCGGATGGCAGGGATGAGAGGGCCAGAGAGGGATGCTAAAGGAAAACCTACAAGATTATTATTATCGCTTCGTGCATGGGGTGCGAGTAGTAAAGCAGATGCTCGTGCCAAAGCTAGAGCAATTAGTAAACGTAATAAGGCAAAGAAATAAGTATGAGTTTATTAAACTAGAAAAGGAGACGACTATGCCAATGGGTAAAGGAACTTATGGGAAGACTAGAGGTAGACCACCAAAGAAAGCCACTCCAAAGATGATGCCTAAAAAAATTATTAAGGGTAAGAAAAAGTAAATGGCTGTTAATGCTGCAGGAAACTATACCAAACCTGCTATGAGAAAGGCTTTGTTTAATAGGATCAAAGCGAGTGACAAGGGTGGTAAGTCAGGTCAATGGAGTGCAAGAAAGGCACAGATGTTGGCAAAGCAATATAAGTCAAAGGGTGGTGGTTATAGGTAATGGCACTAGCAAAATCACAGAGATCGTTACGTGCATGGACTAGACAGAAGTGGAGAACTAAGTCAGGCAAACCTAGTACACAAGGGCCAAAAGCAACTGGTGAACGTTATTTACCTGAGAAAGCAATTAAGGCTCTTAGTGCCAGTGAATACGCAGCCTCTTCGGCTGCTAAACGAAAAGCGATTAGAGCAGGTAGACAAGTATCTAAACAGCCTAAAAAGATTGCAGCAAAAACGAAAAGCTATAGATCTTATTCATAGGATAACAGAATGAGTTTTCTCCATACATTAAAGATAGAAGAAAGAAGAATACTTCGTGAGGTGGTAAAGAGAGTCCACCTGAAACATCACCCTGAACAATTTTGTACTGATAGGGAAGCTGATAAAGTTATAGCTGTTATTGGGCCTGAGACAGTAGATACGTTGTTAAGAATAGGGGTTAACACAAACATTGATAACGTTTAAATACAAACCTGATGGTGAAGTTCTCAAGGCATTTATGAAAGATGACACTTTCTTTCGTGGGATACGTGGCCCAGTAGGAAGTGGTAAGTCTGTTGGATGTTGTATAGAAATTTTTAGACGTGCCTTAATGCAAAAAAAATCTGAGAATGGCAAACGTAAAAGTCGTTGGGCGATAATTAGAAACACGAATCCACAACTTAGAACAACAACTATTAAGACTTGGCTTGATTGGTTTCCAGAGGAAGATTGGGGTAAGTTCCAATGGTCTGTTCCTTACACTCATCATATTACACAGGCTGATCTTGATATGGAAGTAATCTTTCTTGCTTTAGATCGGCCAGAAGATGTCAAGAAACTTCTCTCCCTTGAATTGACAGGAGTATGGGTGAATGAAGCAAGAGAGATACCCAAGTCAATTATTGATGCTACTACTATGAGGGTTGGTCGATACCCCTCAATGAGGGAGGGTGGTGCTACTTGGTCAGGTGTAATCTGTGATACGAATAGTCCTGAAGAAGATCACTGGTGGCCAATCATGTCAGGTGAAGTTCCTGTACCTGACCATATTTCTAAGGAAGAAAGCAGGATGTTAGTTAAGCCTGACAACTGGGTATTCTTTACCCAACCTAGTGGGATGCTTGAGGAAAAAGATGAAGATGGAAATATTACTGGATACAAACCCAACAAGGATGCAGAGAATAGAAGAAATATTTTAGAATCATATTATCCTAACTTGGTTCAAGGTAAGACTAAGAGTTGGATAGATGTTTATGTTATGAATAGATTGGGTTCTATTCAAGATGGTAAGCCTGTTTATAATATGTTTGTAAGAGATACTCACGTTGCTAAAGAAGAAATACCCGTAGCTGATGGAGTTCCGTTGTATATTGGTCTTGACTTTGGTCTTACACCTGCTGCTGTTTTTGGGCAAAAGGTTCGAGGTAGATGGTTAATCTTACAGGAGATTGTGGCATTTGACATGGGCATTGTAAGATTTGCTGAACTACTTAGGGCAGAGATAGCTACAAGATATAACAACCTTGAGGTAAATATTTTTGGTGATCCTGCAGGTGACTTCAGATCACAGACAGATGAATCCACACCTTTTCAGATATTAAGGGGTGCAGGATTAACTGCTAGACCTACGAATAGTAATGATGTTGCACTAAGAATAGAGTCGGTTTCTTCGGTATTGAATAGGATGGTAGATGGCTTATCAGGAATTTTAATTGACTTTAGGTGTAAAGAATTGGTAAAAGGGTTTGAGGGTGGTTATCAATATCGCCGATTGCAGGTGTCAGGAGAACGATATGAAGATAAACCTCTCAAAGACAGGTACTCACATATACATGATGCTATGCAGTATCTTATGTTGGGTGCAGGTGAGGGAAGGCAAGTATTAGGTATGGGAAAAAAAATAGATACATTTAATGCTAGAGTAGAGTATGATGTATTTAATCGCAGACCTAAACAGGCTAGACGTCAAGGTTTATGGGCAAGAATGTAAGGAGATTGCTATGTGTATAGGTGGTAGTAGGCCAAGAACTCCAGAGCCTACAGTTGAAGAAAAAGAAGAAGAGATGGAAAGAGAAGCTCAAAAAGAAGAAGAGACAGCAAAAAGAACTGAAGCTAGGCAAGATGTTCTTGAAGAAAACATTACTAGAAGACGTAAGGGGTCAGGTCGTAGATCACTTCTTCGTGGTTCAGGTGGTGGTATTGGCTTTTACAATGAGTATAATCAGTAATGCATGAAAAAACTGCAGAGGGTATGATCCAAAGATACGAGAAGGCTCTTACTATCAGGCGAGAGTTTGAGGAGCTTTATGACGAGATCTTTGAGTATTGTCTTCCACAAAGACAAGGCTTTAAAAACTATACCCCCGGCCAAAGACGAGATGACAAGATCTTTGATGAAACTGCAGTTGTTGGTATACAAGAGTTTGCATCAAGACTTCAAGCAGGGTTGACACCTAACTTTGCTAGATGGGCAGACTTTGTTACTGGCACAGAAGTTCCTGAAGCAGAACGTGATGATGTTAATAATGCATTAGATGCTGTTACAGATTATGTATTTGAGATATTACAGACATCTAACTTTGCACAAGAGATACATGAATGTTTTATAGATCTTGCATTAGGTACTGCAGTCATACTTGTTACAGAGGGTGACGCAATTAATCCTGTAAGATTTCAATCTATCCCATTGCCTCATGTTGTTTTAGATACTGGCCCTGATGGTAGAGTAGATCATGTGTTTAGAGAACGCATGATTAAGAACTCAGATATTATGATAGCTTATCCAAAAGCAATATTAACTCCTAATATTTTACAAAGAATAAATAATTATCCTGATTCCAAATGCAAAATACTAGAAGTGTCTTGCAAATTATATGATGATATAAATGAAGAAAAGTATTCTTACATGGTCATTGACATGGCTAATAAAGAATTAATTATGCAGGAAATATACAAAGGTGTTGGTTCTAATCCATTTATAGCTTTTAGATGGAGTAAAGCTAGTGGTGAGATATATGGTAGAGGCCCTGCAGTAAATGCATTAAGTGCAATTAAAACCTGTAACTTAACTATAGAAATGATTCTTGAAAATGCACAGATGGCTATATCAGGCATCTATCAGATAGATGATGATGGTGTAATCAATGTGGATACTATTAACTTAGTCCCTGGAACTGTCATTCCTAAAGCACCAAATACTCAAGGACTACAGCCAATTAGAGCGGCAGGATCTTTTGATGTAGCCAATCTTATTTTAAATGATATGAGAAACAATATTAAGAGGGCATTGTATAATGATATGCTAGGTGATCCTAATAAGACACCTGCATCTGCTACAGAAGTTGCTGAACGTATGGCTGATCTATCAAGAAAAATAGGTTCTGCTTTTGGTAGATTGCAAGCTGAAATGGTTCAGCCATTATTGCAGAGAGTGATTTACATTCTCAGGCAACAGGGTCGAATAGAAATGCCTACAGTGAACGGAAGAGAAGTAAAGATTAGAAGTGTTTCTCCCCTAGCACAAGCTCAATCTAATCAAGATATAGTTTCTCTAAATAGATTTTTACAGACAGTAGCAGGTTCATTTGGCCCTGAGATATTAAACATACTTATATCCTCAGAAGAAACTGCACTGTACTTAGCAAAGAAATTTGGTGTGCCTGATAACTTAATTAGAGATGCTGATGAGAGACAGCAGTTAGTTCAGATGGCACAACAAATGCAACAAGCCTCACAGCAAGGAGAGATGCCAAGTGGCCCAACCGAAATACTTGGGGGTTGATGGATACCAACGACCTCGTGAACAAGATGAAAAATTATCACAAGATACATTAGCATTATTCAATACACCTGTAGGTCAGAGTGTGTTGCAATACTTAAAGTCCATTACTGTTGATGCAGTAGCAGGGCCTAATATAAGTGATGCCGAACTTAGGCATTTGGAAGGGCAACGATACCTTGTTGCTCTTATTGTTAAAAGAATCAATCACGGACAAAGGATAAAGAAATGAATGAAGTTGCACAAGATTCTGCTACAGAAACTCCTGTAGACAATACCTCTGCCTCCACAGCCTCGCCTACGGAGACTGTAGCAGAAACCAATACAAGACCTGAATGGTTACCTGAAAAGTTTCAGACACCTGAAGATCTAGCTAAATCTTATTCTGAGTTATCATCAAAGATAGGACAGAAAGAAGAGGAGATAGAAAAAAGATTGCAGGAAAAGTTAGAAGAAGAAGCCTTCTCACAAAGACCTGCTAGTGCAGGTGACTACCAAATACCTGAGGTATTAAGCGAAGAAGAGGCTGCAACCAATCCATTATTAAAAGAATGGGCTGAGTATGCATGGGAAAACGGATACTCACAAGAAGAGTTTTCTCATTGGGTTAATAAGTTTGCTGAGTATCAAGAAGCACAGCAACCTAACTTAGAAGAAGTAAAACGAGAACTTGGTGATAATGCTAATCAAAGAGTAGAGTCTGCTCAACTCTTTATGCAAAAGTTTTTCCCAACAGAAATGCAAGATGCAATAGCACAACTAGGTACATCTGCAGAAGGCATCAAGGCTGTAGAATATATACAGAAACAAATGCAGAGTACTACAATTTCAAATCAAGCTACTGTTCCTGCAGGTCTGACTCAAGAAGATGTTGAGGCTAGAATGAGAGATCCACGTTATTATGATCCTGCTAGAAGAGATAGAGGCTTTGTAGATCAGGTGAATAATGACTTTAAAAAACTTTACGGGTAGTGGCATCTACAGTGGACAATCCATTGTAGAAGCACATATATCTCACATAAATTATTTACAGGATAATTTAAGAGATACAGATGTAAGGGAGTGCATGATACATGGTGCTACTCCCTTTCGTGCATTGATGGCAGGTTTTAGGGAACATAAAGCTGAAACTTATACTGTAATACTTGATGGTAAACCTGCTATGATGTTTGGTGTAACACCAGTTTATGAACATATGATTGGAAAGATATGGGCATTAGGAACATATTCTATTGAAGATCATTCAAGAAAGTTTCTTTTTTGGAGTAAAAAAGTCGTAGATTACTTTCAAAAACAATACTATCAGCTAGAAAATGTAGTACCTGCAGACCATACAAGGACTATAGATTGGTTGGATTTCTTAGGTTTTACTATCCTAGAAGAGCCAGTAATGATTAATGGTTATCAGGTTTTAAGATTTATACGTTGCAAAGACGATAAATTTTTGATAAAGGATAAAGAACAGCCTGTTAAAAGCTGATGGCCCAAACGGACAACCAGACGAAGCTGAAGACGGATAACTGGAAAAGAGTAATTTTAATTTTAAACAGGAGATCTAATTATGGCTAATACAATTGATACAGCCTTTATTAGGCAGTTTGAAACTGAAGTTCATCTAGCTTATCAAAGAATGGGTAGTAAATTAAGAAATACTGTCCGTACTGTAAGCAATGTGAATGGAAGCACAGTACGTTTTCAGAAGATTGGTACTGGTTCTGCCTCAACTAAATCAAGAAATGGTATGATTACACCAATGGAACTAGCTCACACCACAGTTGATGTAACACTCTCAGACTATTATGCTGCAGAATACATTGACAAATTGGATGAGTTAAAGACCAACATAGACGAAAGACAAGCTGTAGCACAATCTGCTGCTGCTGCTCTAGGTCGTAAGACTGACGAGTTACTTATCACTGCAATGGATGCAGGTGCAAATGCAACACAAATACATGACACAGGTTCAGCTTTAGCAAAAGAAGACTTGTTATCATTATTTGAGACAATGGGTGCTGCAGATGTTCCTGAAGATGGTGGAAGATATTTAGCTATGAATCCTAAAGGATATGCTGACTTATTCCTCATCACAGAGTTTGCTTCATCCGACTTTGTTGGAGAGCAAAATCTACCTTACGCAGGTGGAATGTCTATGAAAGAGTTCTTGGGATTTAAAGTATTCTCAACTAGTGCAGTTACTGCAGGTAAGAACATAGGTTACCACACTTCTTCAGTGGGTCTAGGTATCGGTGCAGATGTAACTACTGAGTTAAATTATGTGCCTGAGAAAGTTTCTCACTTAGCAACCTCAATGATGTCAATGGGTGCTGTTGTTATAGATAACAATGGTATCTATGAAGTCCTTGACAACAACTCATAAGGAGATAGATCATGGCATTTGAAGCAGCTAATTTAATACGTATCGGTGGTGGCTCAGGTCAAAACCTTTGGTATTATTCAACTACAGAAGCTCAAGGTACTATTGACGGAGCAGGTTATTTCAATAACGCAGCTAATATGTTGAATGTAAATGATGTAATACTTTGTATTACAGCAACTGGTGGAACACCTGTTGTATCACATTCATATGTTAATGCGAATGATGGTAGCACAGTTGACATAGTCAATGGTGTTGCAATAACTGCTACTGATAGTGACTAAATCTAAATAAAGGGAGGGGGAGAAATCCCCCTTATCTTATATGACAAGTACTGCAGCAAATTCATCAATAGATATAGCATCAAGAGCATTGGTTCTTATAGGTTCAGAGCCTATTACATCTTTTGATACTGCAAGTACTGAAGCCTTAGTTGCAGCTAATATGTATGAAGACACAGTTAGAGCAACCTTATCATCAGCAAGATGGCGATTTGCAACAGAACAAGCAGTATTAAATCAATTAACAGAAGTTCCTACAGGTAGATTTGATATTGCACATCAGTTACCAAGTAATCTTTTAATACTTCATGGTATAACTACTAATGATAGATTGATAGAATATACAGTTTATGGCGATAAAGTATTCTCAGATTCTACTACACAAGATGTATTAATTGCTGACTATACTTTTAGAGCTACAGAAGACACATGGCCAAGCTACTTTTCGTTAGCAGTGGAATATGCATTAGCTTCTATATTTGCTACATCAATAGCAAGAGATGATGGATTGATGCAAGTTATGGAAGCCAAAGGTCAATTACTTATGGCTAAAGCAAGAAATCTTGATTCACAACAGCAAACAACAAGAAAATTATCTACATCAAGGTTTATAACCAATAGGAGAAGTTAAATGGCTAGAATAAGAGTGCCATTAAATAACTTTCAGTTTGGAGAGGTAAGCCCATCATTGACATCAAGAACTGATACAAAGGTTTATACTAATGCTGCAGAGCAAGTAAGAAACTTTTTTATTAGGTCTGAGGGTGGATTAAAGAAAAGAACTGGCACAAAAAGATGGGCAAACTTTGGAAGTAACCCTGCACATTCTACGTCTTTAAGACAGTCAGTAAGAATAGAACCTTTTATATTTTCGGATGATGAAAAATATATAATAGCATTTAGTAATGAAAGAATAGAGATATTTCAGATTAGTCCTACTACTGGGAATATATCATCTATACAAACTATTACTGGGCAAACATGGTTAGTAAATACAACAGCAGCACCTTATCTTGAAGAGATTACTTTTGCACAGCAAGGTGATGTAATGTTTATTGCTCATCAAACATTTATGATTAGATTGCTTACAAGAACATCTCTTACTACATTTGCAGTAGATACATTTAACTTTGATGAATCAAGAGATGGTAATAAAATATATCAACCATACTTTCCTTTCCAAGCACTAGGCACAACTATATCGGCAAGTGCTACAACAGGAAGTGGTGTTACATTAACATCATCAGATGATTACTTTAGTTCTAGTCATGTGGGTGTGGATCTATTGATAGGTGAAACGAGATGTAGAATAACAGCATTTACAAATGCAACTACAGTTACAGTTACAATTAATGGAACTCTAAGAAGACAGTTGCCGATTGACTCTTTGGAAACTATAGAAAACTCTAGCATTATTAAGGTTACTGATGCTTTGCATGGACTAGCTACTGGAGCAAGTATAACAGTAGAAAGAGCAGGTTCATTAGGTGGTATTACAAATAGTCATATAAATGGCACACATACTATTACAGTTATTGATGAGAATAGTTATGAGTATGATTGTGGAAATACAGCATCATCAACTGCTATAGGTGGTGGTTCACCAAGAATAATTAGTGGTGCAGCTACATCTGAATGGCAAGAACAAAGTTACTCTTCATTAAGAGGGTATCCTGCTGCAGTTACATTTCATCAAAACAGATTATGGTTTGGTGGTACATTAGCACAGCCTGATGGTATATGGGGTAGTAAGTCTGGTCAGTATTTTAACTTTGATGTTGGTGACGCAGAAGATGATGATGCTATAGATTTAACAGCAAACGTAGGTGAGATATTTACTATAAGGCATTTAGTATCTAACAGAGATCTACAAGTATTTACTACAGGTGCAGAGTTATTTGTACAAGCACCAGTAGATAAGCCAGTTACACCATCTAATGCACAGATAAGAAGACAAACACCATATGGTGCATCTTATGTAAGACCTACTGTGTTTGATGGTGCTACTTTATTTATACAGAAAACTGGTAGTGCATTGAGAGAGTTTTTGTTTACTGATGCAGAAGCAGCTTATACATCTGTTGCTGTATCAGGACTTGCACCACATTTAATAATAGATCCAGTACAGATTGCATCTATTAAAGGTGCTTTGAATCGTAGTGAATCTTATGCCTTTTTAATAAATAGTGATGGAACTATTGCTGTGTTTTACTCTGTAAGGGGTGATGAGAAAGCAGGTTGGGCATTGTGGAATACTCAAGGCACATGGCATAGTATATGTTCTGTACATGAAAGATTGTTTGTTGTTGCAGCTAGAGATGATGGATCAGGCACAACCAAGTATTTCTTAGAAGAGTTTCAAGATGATATGCCTATGGATTTCTGTGATAGTTTTACAGGAACTGCTAGTGTGTTTACAGGATTAGCTACATCACATTTTGCGAATGATGCTGTGGTAAAAGCTACAAATGGTAATGACTATCTTGGTGAGTTTACTATATCAGGTGGACAGATAGATGCTTCAACAGTTAAGAGTGGTATAACACAAGCCTATATTGGTTACGCATTTACACCTACAATCAAAACATTACCTATTGATGCTGCTATACAAGGTGGCCCATTAACAGGAGAACCTAGACAGATTCCTAAAGTTGTATTAGATTTATTTGAAACAACTGCTGTAAGTGTTACTGGCCCAAAGGATACATCTACAACAAGAGATCTTATTATTAGAAATGTTACAGATGATATGAGTTTAGATAGGGTAGCAGTTACAGGTAAGGAAGAGTTTAGGATGTTAGGTTACAGTCGTGATCCAAGAGTAACAGTATCTCAGTCGTTTCCTTTGGATCTTCAAATTAATGGTATGATAGTAGAGGTGGCATTTTAATGTGGCAAGTAGCATTAGCAATAGGTTCAGCATTAGTAACAGCAAAAGGATATAGTGATGCAGCAGCAGGTGCAAAAGTAGAGGGTGCATTAACTGAAAGAAATATTAAAACACAGGCAAAGATTAGAAAGCTGCAAGCACTGCAAGAACATAATATGATTATGGAAAATTTACAAACCTTTAAATCTACAAATGCTGCTGTTGCAGGAGTTACTGGTAGAGATTTAGGATCAGATAGATCTTATAAGAGAATACTTGAAAAAGCAGAAAGGGATACTCAAACTGCTGCTGCTAGATCAAACTATCAAAATCTTGCTGAACAAAGTAAATATGCACAACAGGCTGTAATGGCAGTTACTAAGGCTAATAATATATCAAGAGCTTATAGATATAAAGCATTTGGAACTATTCTGGGTGCAGGATATAAAGCAAGCACAATGATGCCTAATCCAAGTAAAGATATGGGATTTATTACATAATGGCACAATTTATAAAATCAAAACCTACTACATTTAGAAACCAACCTGTTGGTGTTGTTGCTGCTGATACAGGTGCAAGACAATTAGGGTTAGCAGTCGCTGAATTAGGCGATTCAATGCAAAAAATCTTTTGGGAAGAAGCAAGACAAGATGCAATTAAGACAGATATTAATACAGCAAAAACATTAGCAGTAGCAAAAGATGGTAAAGTTCTTTTTGAAAAAGCTAATTTTTCACAAGTTGGTGCTCCATATGCACAAAAGATTTTAGCTGAAAGATATAGCAATGCCATAGGATTAATGGCACAAGAAGAATTTGGAAGACTACAAAGCCAATATAAATATGATAAAGATAAATTTGATAAATTAGCTAATGGTTATATAGATGCTCACGTTAAAAACTTTAAAGATAATGGAATGGATCAATACATTCCTGACTTTATTACTAAAGTTACAAATCAAAGAGTCTTACACTCAAACAAAATATTAAATGATACAATAGCAAGAGACGAAAGAGTTGCTGCACAAAACACATTATTAACAACAAAAGATAATATTAATACATTATCTACTCTTACTTATGCACAATCAAACCTTGAACAATCTAATATAGAAGAAGAAGGCCCTGAGATTTATCAACAAATGCAGGTTGATATTGAAAATACAGTTCAAGAAATTGAAACTAATATTAAAAGTTTAGTAGCAGAAGGTCATATAAAAGCACCTGCTGCTGCTGATTTGTATGCAGAGCTAAGAAGAAGTAGAGCATTAGGTGTTGTTAATCAAGTTGTAGACAGGTTAGGTGAGAATGGGCCTGCAATAAAAGGCATTGAACAAATAATGCAAAGCAAAAAGCCATCACAAAAACTTATTAATACAGTTATAAATTTGTCTAATGGTGCAATAAGTATAAGTGATTTACAAAAAATATATGATTTAAAAGATGGTTTAGATCTTACAAGAACAGATATGGGTATCATTACTCGTGAGATAAGTAATAGATCAGGTGATGCTGATAAAATTATGAACGCAATGAATGATGATTATACTGCTTCTTATTATGCCAATATGGTTAATGGTACATCTAATGCACCTGTTATATTAGAAAATACAGATAAAGTTCGTGAGGGATTAAATGCAGGTATCAGTAAGAATCTAGGAACAAAAGTAACATCTATGAATTTATTAACAATGCCTAGTGAGGATTACAGTTATGTGTTGAGGCAAGCTAGAACCGAAAATGTAATTCCATCATCAATGCATCAGTTATTTAAGCATCCTGATATTACAACACTTAGTGCAATGTCAGGATTAAATCGTTCTCAAAAGACTGCATATCTATCAAGAGTCTTAGATATGTGGAAAAACGTAGCATATACAAAAGATGGAAGATCAAAATTAAAAGGCTATGATGATGAATACTTTAAGTTTAATGCTATTGATGCTGTAGCTAGGGCAAATGGTGGTGACATTGTTGATGCTTTTAATTACTTTTCAAGAATACCTGCTACTGAAAAGGAGTTAAATGAAAATATAAAATTGGTTGTTAAAGAGTTTATTCCTGATGCAACTGTTACATCTGTAGATAAAAGCCTTGAATCTGTTTTAGAAAAAACTGAAGTTAAGCCACAGCACTGGTATCAAATGAAACCATATGTACAAAAACTTCTTGTTACTAAAAGATTAAAAGGTGGAACTAATGAAAGTGTTCCTGAGTTTAACTTAGAAAACATTGTTGATGTTATTAATGGAACATACGATAATTTATATATAGAAGATGAAACTATATATGATGTACAAAACATAGGTCTTACAGATCAAAGAACAAGATTCTCACCTAAAAGAAAATATCTTGATGGTAACTATGATAAGTTTAAATTGCACGTTAATACTATGGTTGCTGAAACTTCAAAGACAGAAGGATTATTAGGATCAGAATATTTTTTATTACCTGACTATAGAAACTCACAGTTTGGGGATCAAGCATTTACTATTGTCGATGCTAATGGAATACCTTTATTAAATAATGAAGGTGTTGAAATGTATTTTAATACTAAAGAGTTTGATAAAAAACTTTCTTATAATGCTGAAGAAGCAAGGAATAGAAGTTTACAACAAGTATTTAACTCAAGATTAAAAAGAATAAATGCAAAATTACCTCCTGAAGATTTATCATTATTAAAACCTGATATAGAAAGTATAGACTTTTCAGATTTTATAGGTAACGATAAGTTTGATTCAACATATAATTCTACACTAAGTGCTATTAAAAACTTTGAGCAACCAATTAACTCAGGAGAATACGCACTAGCATCTAAATCATTTGGGTCTAAATCACAGCAAGACTTTGAGGGTGTAACTAAGTTTGGTACGCAAGAAGATGAAACAAGGATTTTATCTACCCTTAAAACATTTAGCGAATATGTTGATGGTTTGGAAGGCAGTTATCTTGAAAACAAAATTACACAAAAGGGATTTGAAAATCCATCATGGCAATTACTAACACGTGCAAAGTCTTTAAAGGAAGGCATAACAGATAAGATAAAAGATATTTACAATACTCTTCTTACTCCTGATGTAGCAGTTCAAATACAAGATAATTTAATTGAGATAGTAAATTATACATCTAATAAAGAAAACTTTAGGACTGCACCTTATATAGATAGAAATACTTTATCTATAGGAAGAGGGTTTAATATTAGATATCTCACTGATAAAGACTATGAGAAGATGCCACCACAACTTGCATCTGAATTAAAGCCATTACAAAGTTGGTTGCTTACAAACAAAAATGCAACAAGAGAACAATTACTTACTAAGGCAAATGAATTTAAAAGAAAGATGGGGTTAGGTGGTATAGAGGGTATGAGGCAAAAAACAGCAGACCTTGTTTATACAGATAAAATAAAAGATATATATGAACAGTATAATAAAGAGTTCCCAAATTTTGCAGAGCTTGCTGTTGATAGGCAGAAAGCATTAATAGATTTTTCCTATCAATTCGGACACGATAGATTAAAAAGAACATTTGTTAAATACTATGATTCTGTATCAAAAGCGATTAATACAGATGATCCTGAGTTAAGAGCTTACTATTTTAGACAAGCAGGATTTCATCAAGCATATAATTATGGTGAATTTGGAAATACAAAAACACCATTGCATATTCAAACAAGAAGAAGAGTTGGTGATAGAGCAGGTCTTTTAGGATTTTACATAAGAGATAACAGTGATTTTATGGATCAGGAGTTTGATTAATGAGGCTTGAATACACAGATACTCAGCCCAAAGAATTTATTCCTACAGGTGACTTTGCTAAAGAAATTGAGCCTTTACATTTTTTGTATCCTGATAGCGAGGGTAGAGTAGAGCCTACTTTTATTGAGGGATTTAAAGCTAATTTAAAATATCAATGGTTGCCTATTACTAATTCAACTATGGAATATTTTAATTTTGCTGCTACACCATATGATGAATCGTTTGATTGGCTAAAAGAAATACAAGATAATGAAGATTATTTTTATGCAGATGAATTATCAAGAGCAAAAAACAAACAACATTACCAATATATAAAAAATGATTTGATGGCTATGCAAGCCAATAGAGAAGTATTTCAAAGATCAGGACTAGGTGCTACTCTTGTCGCAGGTGTGGTAGATCCATTAAATATAGCTTTCTTTCATCCAGTGTTTAATACTGGTATAAAGGCAGCATGGGCAGCTAAGTCTGCCTTTGGTGTAGCTAAAGAATCAGGTAAGATAGGATTTCTTTTTGGTATGGGAAGTGAGGCACTTCGTGCTCCCTTTGATCCATTTAATACATATGCTGAGTCTGTTGTTAATGTAGCAGGTAATACTGTTTTTGCAGGTTTACTTGGAGGTGGAGCAAGGGGTGTAACAAATAAGTTTAATAAAATTGTAGCTAATCATAAAGCCAAAAATAATCCTGACCCTACAATAAATAATAATAATTTTTTAGCAAAAGAAACAATAATAGAGGGATTAAGTAAAGGTGGTAGGTTTCCTGATTACGTTTTTCATAGAACAAATAGAAACAAAGATTTAAATAAGCAAGGTTTGAAACAGGGCATAGCACAAAGTGATGTGCCACCACAAGATGCAAGCATGGGTGATATTATATATGTATTTAGAAAACAAGATTTTCCTATTGAAAATTTTAGTGGTGATGTTTCAAAGATAAAAGATTATGTTCCTGCTAAACCAGTAACAGCATTTCATATTTCAGAATTAGATCCAAAGGGTGTTACAAGAAATCCAAATGATATAGGTAAAATAAAAACAAAACAGCCTAATATAAAAGATGTTAAAAACTTAGATGATTTTATTGTAAATGGAAAAAATACACTAAAAAACATTGGTCAAACTGAAAGATTGTTAAACAGAATTAATGCTGAACAAGAAACAAGATTAAAATTATTAAATAATAAAGATGAGATGCAAAAAAAAGCATCTGAAACTGGTGAGACTTTAGCAAACATAACAAAATTAGTTACTAATAATTATAATCAAAATAAAATAACACAAGATAAACTTAATAAAATAATTAAATCAAGTACATTTAAAGAATTTAAAGCAGCAACAGAACAAAGAGCATCACAAATTAAATTTAAAAATATAAATCCAAATGAAATGGATGCACCTGTAGAAACAAAATTTGTTACTGATGAAGAAATAATTAAACTACTTGAAGCAGACTTTAGGATTAATCAAAAGTTTGATGTGCCACTTGATAAAGATCCAGTTATGAAAGGCTCTAGTTTAAAGGAACTTACTATAGATAAATTAAGTTTTTTAAATAAACTTATACCATCAAGACGATTGCAATTTGGCAAGTATGATGGTCAAGAAGCACCCAGTATTGTTAAAGATTACAATATGCAAATAGGATTTAATGGTGCTGTATCTATGCAAGGTAGGCCAGTACAATCTATAGATGTAATGCAACAGGTTTATAATGCTAAGGGATTAGAGGTTGAGCAATATATTGATAATTTATATATGCAAGAGCTATATAAAGTACAGGGAACAGGACAAATAGCAGGTATAGATTACCTAACACCATTTCAAAAGGCTCAACAAAAGTTAGGTAAACAAATAGAAACAAAATATTTTAATGATGCAACAAGAGATTACTTAAAAAAGATTCCATCAAAGCAAGAATTTAGAGAAGAAATAGTTGAGTTGCAAATTTTAAATGGCAATCCTGCATGGAATAAGTCCTATTTCGCAGATATACCTGAATACAAACGTAAAGGTATGGAACGTATAGCACAGTTTTATAGATACTTTGATGAGTTAGCACAGGATGTTGGTGTGTTTCATACACCTGCAAGTGTTAAAGCTGCTTTAGTTAAGTTGGATGATCGTATAACACTGTTAGGTGAAAAAATAAAAAAAGAAAAAGATCCTGCTGCTAAAGAAATATATAAATTAAGTTTAAAAAATTTACTAAAACAAAAGAACTTTTATGATGGCTATCAACAAACACGTGATAATTATAAATGGGCTATCTATTATGACAAACAAATGTTGCTTAATGATCCTGCAAAGCAGAAACAATTAGAAAATATATTTGCAGATCATTATTTAGATCAAGGTTTTATAACTAGATGGACAGGCAATAGCAATGAAAGATTGCCTATAACTAGTTTAGAAGATGCACAAAGAGCAGGTGCAGAAGATGTTTCTCATATCTTGTCAATGGGTGATGATCCTATGGGATACAGTACTCCATTAGGTGTAGGCAAGGGCAAACATATAATGATGAGAACTACCAATATACCTGAGTGGAAAGTTAAAGATTTTATTGTTAAAGATCTTGGTGTTCTATCTCAGTATGCAAAAAATATGGGATTTAGAATAGAGTATGCAAGGAAATTTGGTGATGACTCTATAGATTATATTATGGATATGATGGAAGCAGAAATGCAAACATCAAAAAAGTATACACAAAGAGCTATAGCTAATATTAAATCTGATTTTCTTTCAGATTACGAAAGAGTTGCAGGGCAAATGACACGTGAACCTAATAGATGGGATACAAAGTTTGCTCGTATAGGTAAGAAGTTTAGTGGTGTAACATATCTTACAGGTGCAGGTATTACAGCAGTAACTGAAACTGTTGCTATGCCAGTACTTGAGCATGGTTTGGGGAATGTAATTAAAGGTGTATTTCGTTCTCTTGATGGTAACTTTGATAAGATGAGATTAAATGCCAAACAAGTTCAACACGTAGGTGAAGGCTTGGAGATGTACAGACCTATAGCACAGGATAAATATCTTGGAGAAATGACCAGACCATTACAAATGGGAAAGATAGAAAAGGGTGCAGAGGCAATGGAAAACCTTTTCTATAAATTTAACTTTCTTTCATTTGTTACAAGTTTAGGTAAAGGTATAGACTCATCAATACGTATACCTAAATTTTACAATCAAATTAAAAATTATGATAACTTAGATCAATTTGATATTGATGAACTTAATAGATATGGAATAACAAGAGATCTTGCTAAAAGATTGTATGAGAATGGTGCTTGGCAGTTTACTGATTCTGATATGCCACTTTTAAACATTCAAGGTTGGTCAACAAAAACCAAAGCAGATCGTGAATTAAAATCACAAATGGAAACATATCTTAATAATGGTGCTAGAAATACAATAATGCACGCAACAGCCTTTGATAGACCTACAATGGCTGATGGTTTTGTGTTTAAAAAATGGAAACCATATATGGCTAAGATGGGTATACAGCCTGATCCACGTGCTTCAGTTGGCAAACAAGCAGATGGCTCTTATCGTTATCCTATAGCACGTATAGAGTCAGGTGTAATGTCTTATCCATTTCAATTTTATAATTTTTCTTTTGCAGCAAACCAAAGAATATTAAGACCTATGTTTGATCCAAATAAAAAGCATAGATTGTCAGGTGCAATAGCTTTGATGGGTATGTCTTATTTAGTTTTATCTACAAGAAAACCTGATTGGTGGTTTGAAGATAAAGATTATTCTGAATTATTTATGCAAGTTGTAGATAGATCAGGAATATTAGGACTATATTCTGAAATTGCTTATAGAGGTATTGAGGCATCTGCTGCATTTGGTTTGCATAATCCTGATAATTCATGGTTAAAAGGTAGGTACAATGCTACTGGATGGGATGCTGCATTTGGAATGTTAGGTGCTACACCTAATATGTACAGAGAATGGATTAATGGAGCTTACGATTTAGTAAATGATAGAACCGAAGAGGGTCTTAAAACTATATCATATAATGCACCATTATTAGGTTTATTAGGACTTGATGATGATTTGCGTTCAATAGCAGGTGGCAGAAATAGATAGACATTTGTAACAAAAAATTGTAAGGGTTAATTATGACTATAGCATTAAGTGACAATACACCACGAATAAGTTACTCGGTAAGTGAGGGAGTTACCCAAACTTCTTTTGCAGTACCATTTATTTTCTTTGATGGATCTACGGATTTAAATGTCTTCGTAGATAATGTGGCAAGAACATACAGTCCATCTACATCTAACACAACTTTATTTACAGTAACAGGTGGCAATGGTGCAACTGGCACAATAACCACAACTGTTACAGGTGCTTCAGGTGGCAGTACTGTTATTATAACTAGGGATGTTCCACTAGCACGAACTACTGACTTTCCAAGTGCAGGTGCATTTGAGATAGCTAAGTTAAATACAGAGCTAGATACCCTGCTTACTATGATAACAGATGCTGATGATGAAAACTCAAGAGCTTTAAGATTACAGGATTCTGATGAAGCAGTTAGTTTAACATTACCTTTAAAAGCAGACAGACTTGGTACTGTTTTAGGATTTAATGCTACTACTGGTGCTGCAGAAGCAGGGCCTACAATAGCAGATGTTAGTTCATTATCTGCAATAACAGCAGATATTTCAACACTAGCTGACATTGAAGATGGCACAGATGCTACTGATGCAATTCAAACTGTGGCAGGTATATCTAGTAATGTAACTACAGTAGCAGGGATTGCATCTAATGTAACTACAGTAGCAGGTCAAACAACTAATCTACAAAACGTAACAGATAATCTTGCTGCAATACAAAATGCTAGTACAAATGCAACCAATGCATCTAATAGTGCAAGTGCCGCCGCTGCAAGTGCTGCTGCCGCTGCTTTAAGTGCAGATACTTTTGATGATACTTATTTAGGTTCTAAGTCAAGTGATCCGTCTGTAGACAATGATGGCGATGCACTCAATGCAGGTGATTTGTATTTCAATACAACAAGCAATAACCTCAAGGTGTATACTGGTTCTGCATGGGCAGATGCAGCATTAACTGCTGCTGACTTTCTAACTGTTGCCAACAACTTATCAGACTTAGGCAGTGCAGCGACAGCAAGAACTAACTTAGGATTAGGTACTGCTGCAACATCTGCATCTACTGACTTTGTTGCTGTTACTGGTGATGCTATGACTGGTGACTTAACATTAGGTGATAATAACAAAGCCATATTTGGTGCAGGTAATGACTTACAGATTTATCATGATGGCTCGAACTCACATATAGTTGATAGTGGAACTGGAAACTTTAATATTTCAGCTACTAATTTTAATGTTTATAATGCAGCAGGAACTGAACAAAAAATAGGAGCAACAACTAATGGCTCAGTAGACCTTTACTACGATAACGTCAAAAAATTCTCCACCACCTCAACAGGCATACAAGTAACTGGTACTGCACTAGCAACCACAGACACAGACACAACTAATACTGGTAATGTCACACTAAACTTTCAGACTAACCAAAACTTTGTCCTTACATTAACTGGTAATGTAACACTAGACAATCCAACAACAGAGCAAGTTGGTCAGTCTGGGTTTATTACATTTATACAAGATGGAACTGGTGGCAGAACAGTATCACTAGGCACAGATTATGAAACAGCAGGTGGAGCAGGATTGACTTTATCTAGTGCAGCAAGTGCCACAGATGTAGTGCCATATATAGTTGTTGCTAGTGGTCGTATATTGTTAGGTACTCCACAATTAGCTTTTAGTTAGGAGCGATAATGTCAGGTCCTTTTGGTTCTTCACAATGGATGTATGCTTCTGGTGGTTTTTACAATGGAGTTGCTACACAGTCATTGCGATTTGATGATGGCAGTAGTGCTTATTTAAGTAGAACACCAAGTAGTGCAGGTAATAGAAAAACTTGGACTTGGAGTGGTTGGGTTAAGCGTGGGAATCTAGGTTCTGGTTTATATACTCCATTTTCATTTGGAGATAATTCAACTGGCGGAACTGATGTTGGAGCGTTTTTTCGGTTATATAATGATCAATTGTATTTTTCTGAAGCTCACGGAGGTGTAAATAGTTTTTATCTAGAAACATCTCAAGTATTTCGTGACCCATCAGCTTGGTATCACTTTGTTTTTGCTATTGATACAACTCAAGCAACGGCATCAGATAGAATAAAAATTTATGTAAATGGGGTTCAAATAACTTCGTTTGCATCTTCCACTTATCCTAGTTTAAATTTTGACACATCAGCAAACCAATCTGGTCAATCTCAACGCATAGGCGTTATTGATGTTGATGCTACACCTGCTGGTCAATACTTCGATGGCTATATGGCAGAAGTCAATTTTGTTGATGGTTCTCAGTTAACACCTACATCATTTGGCGAAACAAAAAATGGTGTATGGATACCCATAGAATATACTGGCTCATACGGCACTAATGGTTTTAGATTGCAATTCAATCAAACTGGAACTGGTAGTGCATCATCTAGCACAATAGGTGCTGATACGAGTGGCAATGCTAATCACTTTTCATCTAGTGGAATAGTTGCTTCTGATTGTGATATGCCTGATTGTCCTGAGAATGGGTTTGCTACGTTGAATGTATTACAACAGTTTGGAAGTGGTGGTGCTGTTGCAGAGGGTAATTTACAATATGAAAACACATCAACTGGTGCTGCTTCATCAGTTCAAGCAACAATGGGTGTTTCAAGTGGTAAATGGTATTTTGAAACAGTAATAACTTCTGCATCATCAGAATATATAGTTATTGGGTGGGATAAAGAAAATGATTTATCAACACAAGGTGCAGGTACTGATAATTCCAACCCTGTAGGAACAGGTTGGTCACTTTTCCAATCTGCAATATTGGTACAAAATGTACAAGTTCAAACTTCAGTGGGTACAGCAACACAAAATGATATTGTTGGATGTACGATTGATTTGGATTCGGCAACACGACAAGTAAAATGGTATAAAAATAATTCGCTTATTGCTACACAAAATATTCTATCAACTGGTTACACACATATGTTACCAATGGTTTCTGACCTTTCGTTTATTGGCACACCTCAAATGGTTCTTAACTTTGGACAAGACAGTTCTTTCGCAGGAAACAAAACAGCACAAGGCAACACAGATGGTAATGGCATAGGTGATTTCTATTACAGTCCACCGAGTGGCTATCTAGCATTATGCACAGCTAATCTTCCAGAGCCTACTATTAGTCCTAATGCAGATACACAAGCTGATGATTATTTTAATACAGTTCTTTATACTGGTAATGGAACTGGACAAAGTATAACTGGTGTGGGTTTTCAGCCTGATTTCCTATGGATCAAAAGTAGATCATTTAGTGCAGCTCATGTTTTACAAGATGCTGTCAGGGGTGCAAACAAAGCTATTTACTCAAATTTGACTAATGCAGAAGATACAAATTGGGTTGGACAATCTTTTGATACAGATGGATTTACTGTTGATGGTACTTACTCAGGTGAAACAAATAATAATGCAAGTTCGTTTGTAGCTTGGAACTGGAAAGCAGGAGGAACTGCTGTAAGCAATACAGATGGTTCTATAACAAGTTCAGTAAGTGCAAATACAGATGCAGGGTTTAGCATTGTTAACTGGGTAGGTAATGCTACAGCAGGAGCAACCGTTGGGCATGGACTGAACCAAGCTCCTGAGATGATTATTACTAAGTATAGAGACGGAGCATCGTCATGGGGTGTTTATCATTCAGCATTAGGTGGTACTAAACTACTAAATTTAGATAACACAAATGCAGCAGTTACCACAACATCTGCTTGGAATGACACAGACCCCACGTCTTCGGTTATTACGCTTGGTACTAATGCCTCTACAAACAACCCTAACATGATAGCCTACTGTTTCCATTCAGTAGAGGGCTATAGTTCCATAAATTCATATACTGGTAATGGTTCAGCAGGAGCAGACTCTCCCTTTATTTATCTAGGATTTAGACCTGCTTTTATTATTATAAAACAAACAAATACAACAAATAATTGGATTATGATGGACAATAAAAGAGGTAATATAAATCCAGATTTAGGTTGGCTTTATCCAGATGACCCATCAGCCGAAGATACTGGAAGTAGTAGATATACTGATTTTGTATCAAATGGCATGAAAATTCGTAATGGTGGTACAGGTATGAATACTAGTGGTGGCACATACATTTATATGGCTTTTGCTGAGAACCC
>Ga0208162_1000217_pt1 | contig 33188 bp, 42 predicted proteins | sample CB_VirMetaG_4_FD_184539 | JGI IMG/M metagenome (GOLD analysis project Ga0208162, IMG submission 184539) | Freshwater to marine saline gradient viral communities from Chesapeake Bay - CB_1508_1M Viral MetaG (SPAdes) (version 4) | ecosystem: Environmental > Aquatic > Marine > Coastal | place: USA... | reverse complement strand
GCTACAATTAGTGATGTAGAATATATTACCGCTGAAGTTGTATTTAAACACCAGCAGTTTTTCCTTCGTGATAAATCCTTACAACCTCTATGAATTTTGAAACTCTTCGTAATAAATTTGAAAAATTGAGAGAAGACTGGGCAGAAGATAGCGCAGTTGACTTTCAGTTTAAGAACAAACAGTATACCACAGATCTGGGACAACTCGCGTTAGACATCCCTTTCCAACATAATAAATACTTAAACCATTACACTGACATTTCTCAGATCAAAACTTCTTTAGAGTTTGAGATCCGCAAGTTGGTGAAAGAGAAACGTGAGTATTACTCAGGCGAAGCAGACGCAAAAACTTACGCCTCTAAACCATTTGGATCAAGCATCAAGACTTCAGAAAAAATGAAAACTTATCTTGAGGCAGACGATGATATTGTCAACCTTGAGGCAAAGATTAAATATCTTGACCAGATGTTGTACTGGTTGGATCAAGTCATGAAGCAAATTTCTAACAGAGGTTTTCAGATCAAGAGTGCCATTGAGTGGGAGAAATTTGTAAATGGACAATGATGACCACTCTGAGTATTAAAAAGAAGAACGAAGTTTACGTTACCATTCAGTCCGCTGAGCCTCATGTTCATCATGAACTCTCGGACTATTTTTCGTTTGAAGTTCCTGAAGCAAAATTTCTGAAAAAGAATCCCAGATACAAATACTGGGATGGAACTATTCGCTTGTATTCACCTGGCACTGGTGAACTCTATGGCGGTTTAATGGAACATCTTAAGGAATGGGCAGACGAAAGACATTATCAAATTGAATATGAAAAAAATGATTGGTATGGAGATGTTGAAGAAACAAATGATTTTGTCTCTCCTGCTGGCATTAAAACCTTTATGGACAAAATTACTAGGACAGAAATTACTCCTCGTTCATATCAATACAATGCTGTATACGAAGCAATAAAAAATAATCGTAAACTTTTACTTTCTCCAACTGGGAGTGGAAAAAGTCTCATGATCTATTCCCTCGTGAGATACTATACTGCTACCAATAAGAAAACTTTGATCATCGTACCAACTACGTCCCTCGTAGAACAGATGGTCAATGACTTTAATGATTACGGGTGGAATGCTGATGATCATGTTCATAAGATTTATTCTGGTAAAGATAAAAATACTGATAAACCTATTATCATTTCAACTTGGCAATCTATTTACAAATTTCCTAAAAGATACTTTGATGATATTGATTGCGTAATTGGTGATGAAGCTCACTTGTTTAAGTCTAAATCACTTACTGGCATTATGACAAAACTTCATAATGCAAAATATAGATTTGGTTTTACTGGAACACTTGATGGTAGTAAGACTCATAAATGGGTATTAGAAGGATTGTTTGGTAATTGTAAACAAGTTACTAAAACTGATCATCTTATCAAAGAAGGTTATCTTAGTAAGTTTAGGATCAAAGTGCTACTTTGTAAACATGCTTCTCAGCATTTTGACACATATCATGATGAAATAGATTATCTTGTAGAGCACAAAGGTAGAAATAATCTCATTAAAAATTTAGTTAAAGATATTGATGGTAATACTCTTGTGTTATTCAACTATATTGAAAAGCATGGAGAACCACTTTTTGATTTAATAAATAGTGTTGTAGATCCACAAAGAAAAATATTCTTTGTTCATGGTGGAACTGATGTAGAGGATAGAGAAAAAGTAAGGCAAATTACTGAAACAGAAAACAATGCTGTTATTATTGCTTCTTACGGAACGTTCTCTACAGGAATTAACATTAAAAGATTACATAATATTATATTTGCATCACCTAGTAAATCTCGTATTCGTAACCTTCAATCTATTGGACGTGTACTTAGAAAAGGTGAAGGCAAAGATATTGCAACCTTATACGATATCGCTGATGATATTGGCGGTCAAAATTACACATTAAAACATTTAAATGAAAGAGTAAACATTTACAATGAAGAAAATTTTAAGTATGAGGTTATAAAAATAAACCTTAAAGCAAATTAAATATGGAAGAAGAATTTTACGCAACAATAAAGTTAATATCAGGAGAAGAGATAGTAGCAAAAGTCTGTTATCTTCCTGATGAAGATAAACTTATTTTAGATAAACCTCTTCAAGTAGAATTAGCAAAACAAAAAAAAGGTAAGCTAGAGATCTCTGGATTTATGTTTAAAGAATGGATATCTGCAACTTTTGATGATATGTTTATTATCAATAAAGATCATATTCTTACAATGTCAGAACTAGATATTAATATCCAAAAGTTTTATGAAAAAACTTTAAGGAAAATTAATTCAAGTAATGAAGATAATATTAATAAATTATCTCGTAAAGCAGGTTATCTTGGATCAATTAAAGAAGTGAAAAAATCTTTAGAAGATATCTATAAGAAAAGTTAAAAGCTACAACCTCTCTTGAACCCTTAACAGAGTTATTCTACTGAGTTTCTGAGGTTTTGTCAAGACCCCCCTTTACATATGACTTACACGATGCTATACTTGATACAGATAATTGTAAGATCAACGTGGCATATACAGTAATGGCAAAAAGAAAACAAACAGAATATTACGTAAATAATAAAGATTTTCTTGCTGCCGTTATTCAACTGCGAGATTATTTTCTTGTAGGAAAAGAAATTGGTCATCAAAACCATATTGAATCAATTAGATACTATAGGTATCATCATGATAGAAAAACTAGTGTTCGATTTAAAAGATGCTATGAATACTTAGGAAGTTGTTTTGATAAAATTGCTACACATTTATCTTACAAACCAAACTTTGTTAATTACATGTTTCGTGAAGACATGATTCATGATGGAGTTGAAAATTGTATCCAATACATTCTCAATTTTGATCCAGAGAAATCAAAAAATCCTTTTGCTTACTTCACACAAATTATCTACTACGCTTTCCTTCGTCGTATTCAGAAAGAAAAGAAACAACTTGAGATTAAACAAAAAGTATTAGAACAATCAGGTCATGATGAAGTGATGCATACAGATACTCATGATGGTAGTATGTCAGGCATGAATGCTTCTTACTCTGACATGGGTAGCATCAAAGAAAATATTGAAACTAGAATGAACCGATGAGTGAAGAACAAGATTATGAATGGTATGAAACATCCTATGGAAAATTCAGAGTTACAGAGTCAAGGTTTGGAACGTGGAATAGCTTTGGTGAGGATGGCAAGGCTCTCATCACAGGACTTACGAAAGAAGTTGTCATGGCAGGAACGAGATTTCACATGGAAGGTCTCGCTACTAACTGGGCAAACTGTATTACATCCAAAAAATTTGATGGAGTAGTTGGAGGTAAATTATGAAAATAGCTTTGATAACAGATTGTCATCTAGATGGACGTAAAGGTTCTTTACCTTTTTGGAATTATTTTCAGAGATTTTATGACGAAATCTTTTTTCCTACTCTTGAAAAAGAGGGTATCAATGTTATCTTTGATTTGGGTGACACTTTTGATAACCGAAAGTCTATGGACTTTAATACTTATCATCGTGTTAAAGAAAATTACTTTGACCGACTAAAAGACTACGAAGTTCACATGCTTCTTGGTAATCATTGTACCTATTACAAAAACACCAATCGCATCAACTCACCAGAACTCTTGCTGGAACAGTATTCAAATATCACAATCTACTCAGAACCAAAGCACCTTAAACTTGGAAGCAAAAAGTTTCTCATGTTACCTTGGATCAACAAAGAGAACTCCGATGAGGTCTTGAATCTACTTGAAACAAGTGAGGCAGAAATTTGTTGTGGTCATCTTGAGCTCAATGGATTTGAGGTAACACCTGGTATGAAGATGGATCATGGTATGGATCCAAATCTTTTTTATCGTTTTAAACGAGTATGGTCTGGACATTATCATCACAAGTCAAAGAAAGGAAACGTCCAATATCTTGGCAACCCTTATCAGATGTACTGGAATGATTATAAAGACCGCCGTGGATTCCATATCTACGATACTGAAAGTGATAAACTTAAGTATATTCCAAACCCGTTTGAAATCTTTGAAAAAATCTTCTATGATGACACCAGTGTGGACTACAACAAACAAGATGTGTCTGATTATAAAAACAAGTTCATCAAGATCGTCGTCAACGAAAAACGAGACTACCAAATGTTTGAAACATTGGTTGATCGTCTTTACAACGTAGGCGTTCACGATGTCAAGATTGTAGAAACCCTAGTTGAAGAAGACACGGCTGACATTGAAATCTCCTCAAAAGATACATTGACTTTGCTCAATGAATACATTGATGATGTAGAGATGTCCGTAGATAAATCAGACTTAAAAAGTTTGATGAGATCTCTATATATTGAAAGTTGCAACGTTGCATAGTATGTACATCGTAACCTTAGAAGATCGTCCAGATGGCGTCTATTCTGTCTTTGATGATGAAGAAGAAAGAGTTATTCCTATATTTGAGGAAGAGGATGATGCTGACAGATATCTTTTAATGTTACAAGAAGATGACGATTATCCTCCTATGCAAATTGTAGAGATTGAAGATAGTGCTATAATTACAGCATGTGAAGAAAGAGGACATAAGTTTTCTATAATTACTGCTGATGATTTTTTGATTCCCCCTAACGATTTAGAATGATTACTTTTAAAAAAATTAAATGGCGCAATTTCCTCTCAACTGGGAATGTCTTTAGTGAAGTTGATTTGCAAATAGCAAAAACAAATTTGATTGTTGGGACAAACGGAGCAGGTAAGAGCACTATTTTGGATGCTCTTACTTTTTCTCTTTTTGGTAAACCATTTCGTAAGATCAACAAGCCTATGCTTGTGAATAGTATCAACGAAAAGGATTGTCTTGTTGAAGTAGAATTTTCTATTGGTCGTAGTGATTATAAAGTGATTCGTGGTATCAAACCTAACAAGTTTGAGATTTATTGTAACGGACAACTTTGGAACCAAGAAGCATCTGCTGTAGATCAGCAGAAAAACTTTGAGACAAATGTTCTCAAGATGAACTACAAGTCATTTACTCAAATTGTTGTTCTTGGATCTTCTACATTTGTTCCTTTCATGCGTTTGCCTTTGGCACAGCGTCGTGAAATTATTGAAGATATTCTTGACATTCAAGTATTCTCTACAATGAATATTATCCTCAAAGATAAAGTTAGAGATAATAATGAACAATTAAAAACTCTTGATTATCAATTGCATATTCTTGAGGAAAAGATTGATCTCCAAAAGAAGTATATGCTTGAACTGGAGAAGAAAACCAAGGAAGAAATATCGCGTAAAGAGAATAAGATTACTGAATTGTTACAGAATGAAAACAATTATCACAATGATATTGCGCGTCTAACTTCAGAAATACAAAATCATTCTGAAGAAATGAAAAAAGTTTCTAATAGTACAACAAAACTAAAGAAGTTAAACACTTTTCTTTTTAAAATACAATCCAAGTTAAACAGTTGTCAAAAAGAACATTCGTTTTTTACAGACAATCATGTTTGTCCTACCTGTACTCAAGACTTAAATGAAGAGTTTAGACAAACTAAAATTGATGAAGGAATTGACCAGTTGAATAAAATGAATACTGGTATAGAAGATCTTCTTCTTGAAATTTCAAAAGAAGAAGAACGAGAGAAAATTTTTATAACTCTATCTGATAAAGTTATGCAACTAAATGCATCAATTAGTCAGTCCAATTTTCAAATTACTTCTATCAAGAAAAATATTTCTGACATTGAAAAAGAGATCAAAGAACTAGAAGGTAGCAATCCAGACAAAAAAGCAGAGTTTATTAAGCTTGAAGGTCTTGTTACAGAAAAAAAAGATTTTGGTAAAACCTTTGCCGAGTACAAGAAGGATCGTGATACACTATTAGTGGCATCGCAATTGTTGAAAGACAATGGGATTAAGACTAGAATTATCAAAACTTATCTCCCAGCAATGAACCAACTCATCAATCAGTATCTTCAACGTATGGATTTTTATGTCAATTTTACGTTGAATGAAAACTTTGAAGAGATAATTAAATCTAGATACCGTGACGTATTTTCTTATGATAGTTTCAGCGAAGGAGAAAAATCTCGTATTGATATCGCTCTCTTGCTTACTTGGCGTTCTATTGCTAAACTTAAGAATAGCGTGGATACTAATCTTTTGATTCTTGATGAGATTTTTGATAGTTCTCTAGATCAACAAGGTGGTATGGATCTTAGTTGGATCCTTCGTAACTTTGATGACAAATCAAATGTTTATGTTATCAGTCATCGTGAGAATCTTGATGGTAAATTTGACAGAACTCTTACTGCAGTAAAAGAAAAAAACTTCTCTGTCATACAAGAGACAGTTTCAGAACTGGACTAGGGGTGCCTTCGGGCACCTCTTTTTTTGTGTATACTAATGGCATCAACGCAAGAGAAGCATGTCATCACAAGAGATTAAAGGTAACCTTGCCCGTCTGCTGGCAACTGAGAACCTCATCGTAGAGCATCGTAAGGTCTCTACAGCGTCCTTTGACGTTGATCGTCGTGTGTTGACCCTTCCTAACTGGGACCGCGCTTCTAGCGTCGTATACGACATGCTGGTGGGTCATGAGGTAGGTCATGCTCTCTTCACTCCTAATGAAGACTGGACTGCTGAGCATGATTGTCCTAAAGACTTCATCAATGTGATTGAAGATGCTCGCATTGAGAAGTTGATGAAGCGTAAGTATCCTGGTCTACGTAAGTCTTTTGCTGGTGGTTATAAAGAACTGAATGACATGAACTTTTTTGGTATTGAAGGTGAAGACCCCAGTACTTTTAGTCTGATTGATCGTATCAACCTGCACTTCAAGATTGGTGCTAGTGCCATGATTCCATTCTCTGTTGAGGAGCAAGTGTTCGTTACTCGTACTGATCTTGCCGAGACCTTTGCTGAGGTCTGTGAGATTGCTGTTGACTTGTTCAACTTCAGCAAGCAAGAGAAGCAGCAGGAGCAAGCACCTCCTGAGATGCAACCTCAGCAATCTACTCAAGGTGTGGGTGGTTCCACTAATGGATCCACTCAAGAAGGTGGTGAGCAGCAAGAGAATGCCAACGAAGAAAGTAATGCCAATGAAGATGCTCCCGTTGGCAATCAGTCTTCTCAGAAGCAAGAGGGTGGGGAAGAGATGGGCGATGAACCTGGCGAAGAAGGTTCTGAAACTCAGAGCAACTTTGATCGTGCTGCTGAGAAATTGACCGATCGTTTTGCTAACAATCCTGTGTATATTGAGATACCTGATAGTGTGGATCTTCCTACCTACATTGCTGACTGGACTGAAGTCCATGACTGGATTGATGAGCAACGTGAGGTATTCCTTGCTGGTGGCGATGCTATTGATCGCTCTGATCGTTACGATGATGTAGATAAATCTTATAGAGAGTTTCGTAAGCAATCGCAGAAGGAGGTTAGCTACCTTGTTAAAGAGTTTGAGTGCCGTAAGTCTGCTGACGCTTACGCTCGTGCTGGTCAATCTAAGACTGGTGTTCTTGACACTACTAAGTTACATACTTATAAGTATTGTGATGACATCTTTAAGAAAGTAACTGTACTACCTGATGGTAAGAATCATGGTCTGTTGTTTTTACTTGACTGGTCTGGTTCTATGCAGCGTGAGATCTTGGCGACAGTCAAGCAACTGCTGAACCTGACTGCCTTCTGTAAGAAAGTTCAGATCCCATTTGAGGTATATGCTTTTACCAATGAGTTCTATGCTGTTCGTCGTGCCAAGGAAGGCAAAGAAGAATACATCTCTAACGAAGAATACTTCTCTAAGAAAAATTGTGAAGAAGGTAAAATCTTTCTTCAGAAAGATATGTTCCATCTGATGAACATGGTTTCCTCTCGCTCTAACTCCAAGGATTATGAGCGTCAGTGCCTGAATCTGTATCGTGAGGCATATGCTTATGTTAAACATGCTGCCTATCCCACTACTACTGGTGTAACTCTGTCTGGCACTCCTTTGAACGAGGGTATTGTGATGCTCAACTATATCATCCCTCAGTTCAAGAAACAGAATGATCTTCAGAAGGTCAATGTTTGTATTTTGACTGATGGTGAAGCTTGTCAGTCTTCTTATGGTCGCAAGTATTACAACGACCATACTGATGAGTATTATGTGCGTCCTCGCCGTCTTGGATGTAACACTATCCTTCGTGATCGTCAGACTGGACGTGTATACTCTATGAATGATGGTTGGGGAGAGGTGACTAATATTTTTATTCAGCAAATTCGTGATCGTAATGCTGGTGTGAATGTTCTTGGTTTCCGTATCATGGGTGGCAGCGGTCTATCTAATTTTGTTAGCACTTATGCTAGTCTTGCCCACTATGATCAAGTCCAGAAGCAGTGGAAGAAAGATAAGTCTGCCATTATTCCTTTCCCTAAAAGTTATACATCTCTCTATGCAATTAAAAACAGCGCAATTGATGAAGAAGTAGAATTTGATGTTGAGTCTGGTGCTAAAAAAGGAGACATCTCCAAAGCATTTAAGAAAATGTTGAATTCAAAATCTACAAATAAAAAGTTGCTTTCTTCATTTATTGAAAACATTGCTTGACTTCTTTCCCTCATTTCTCTATAATTAGAAATAAATAAAATTCAATTTATCTTCAATGTTTTTATGAGCTACAAAAACAAAACAGAAAATCCAATTTCTTATGCTTTGAGAATTCATTACAACGTAGGTAAATTGGAAATGAAAAAATTAAAAAGCAAATGTTACTCTGAAATTGAAAAATTAAAAACCAATAGAGGATCTCAAGAAATAATTTATAATATCATTGAATCACGTTATCCAGGATTTAGAGATAAATTTCCCTTGGAAAATTGGAAACAAAGAAAAAGAAATGAAGATGGTACTTATACCGATGTTTTTATTTCAAAAACTTATGAAGATTCTATGAATGTTTTTTGTAAATCAATCACTGAGCATGTTAACAAATATGGAAAAAAGTCAACTAATAAAGTTACATCGTGCTTGGAAGAACAATTGAACATTGAATATTCACATACCAACGTTGATAAAGTTAATGTAAACTGCAATGATTCTATTGAAACAATTATTGCTCTATCAGAAAAATTAAAATTTCGCTATATTGAAACTCCTGATGGTCTAAAAGCCCACTTGTAAAAATGTCCATTCACTCTCCGTGCTGGACCTAAACCCTTTATAATAACTACATCAACGCAAGACACCAATGCCTGCCAAGTCTGACCTGACCACTTCCCAACTCACCTCTTACCTGTCCGAGACCTATGGTAACGATATCAATGCTGATCACGTTCGTGCTGCATGTGATCACTTTGGCGTGACTTATCCTACTGCTACCAAACGCCTTCGCGATTTTTATGTTAAGCGTAGCACTTGGAACTTGACTATTGCTGAAAAGCTTGAGCAGACTTACCAAGCACCTGCTGCTTCTGTCATTGCTGTTACCGATCAGGAACATCAAAACCTTGTTCCTAGCAAGGATGACAATTATGTTCCGTTCGGGAACTTTACTGATGTAAAGAAGATTATCCAGTCTGGTATCTTCTACCCCACCTTCATCACTGGTCTATCAGGTAATGGTAAAACTTTCTCTGTAGAGCAAGCATGTGCTGCTCTAAATAGAGAGTTGATTCGCGTCAATATTACCATTGAGACTGACGAGGATGATCTTATTGGTGGGTTCCGTCTTGTTAATGGCGAAACTGTCTGGCATAATGGACCCGTCGTGGAGGCTCTTTCGCGTGGAGCTGTGTTGCTTCTAGACGAGGTTGACCTGGCATCCAATAAGATCCTGTGTCTGCAATCTATTCTTGAGGGTAAGGGTATTTTCCTGAAGAAGATTGGTAAGTATGTACAACCTGCTGCTGGTTTTAATGTAATTGCTACTGCTAACACCAAAGGCAAAGGTTCCGATGATGGTCGCTTTATTGGCACCAATGTTCTCAACGAAGCATTCCTTGAGCGTTTTGCCCTGACTTTTGAACAGGAGTATCCTACTCCTGCAATTGAGAGCAAAATCCTGAAGAAGGTTGCTACTTCTCTTGCTGTTGACGATCATGACTTCTGCGAAAACCTTGCCAACTGGGCAGATATTATTCGTAAAACTTTTAAAGATGGGGGTATTGATGAAGTAATTTCTACTCGTCGCCTTGTTCATATTATGCGAGCATTTGCTATCTGGGGTGATCGCATGAAGGCAATCAAAGTTTGTGTCAATCGTTTTGATGATGAGACCAAGCAGTCTTTCATTGAACTCTATGATAAAATTGATGCTGACGTTTATCAAGAAACTAAAAATGAATCAGACTCGTGAATACGTTGATAGTCTTGCCGTTCTTAATAATGGCAAGACTGTCAAGATCTTGGATTTCAACAATTTCAAATTTTATGTAAAAGATCTTGACGGCAATGTTCAAGAATGTTACTATGATAATATTAAATTTATATGGAACAAGTGATGGCAAACAAATATAATGAAGATGTTCTATTAACAGAACTACGTGATTACATTTCTGGAACCTATGGACAACACTACTCTGCTGGTAACGACAGCATTCAAACGTTAGATTTGATTGAAGCATGTGGTGACGCTGAGGCATTTTGCCGAAGCAATATTCTAAAGTATGCTTCTCGCTATGACAAGAAAGGATCTGCCCGTCGTGATATCATTAAGATCCTTCACTACGGTCTCCTCTTGCTTCACTTTAATGACAAAAACGCTACCCGTGAAACCTATCCTCAATGAGTAAAGTTATCCTATCTAAAAAGACCCTTGATGTCCTCAAAAATTTTTCCACCATCAATTCCTCTATTGTCTTCCGTAAAGGATCCACAGTTAGAACTATTTCTAATGCAGAGAACATTCTTGCAAAGTTTACTGGCGAAGAAGTATTCCCAACTGACTTCGCTATCTATGATCTTAGTCAGTTCCTTTCTGGGATCTCTCTGTTTAGCAACCCTCAGCTTGAGTTTGACAACGAAAATTTTGTCAACATTCGTGGCGGTCGTCAGTCTGCTCGCTATTACTTTTCTGATCCAGAAATTACGCTCAAGTCTGCCCCAGAAAAAAATGTAAAGTTTCCTGGTGCTGATTTGCAGTTTAATCTTTCTGGTGAAGATCTAATTCAACTTCAAAAAGCATCTGCTGTTTACAGTCTTCCAGATCTTTCATTTGAATCTGTAGAAGGAGAGAATGTAATTAAACTCGTCCTTAGTGACAAAGAGAATGATACCAGCAATACTTACGAGCAATCCATTTCTGGTTGTAGTACTGGGAATTATTCACTTGATCTTAAGATTGAGAATATTCGTGTTCTTCCTGGTGATTATAGTGTTAAGGTTTCTAAGCACCTTATTTCTGAATGGACAAATACAAATCTTGACTTGACTTACTATATTGCATTAGAGCCAATTAAATGAAACACATTCTTTTTACGCTAAAAGAAGCAAACACTCATCTTTTAGATGATGAAAAGTTTGTAAGAGATATTGTTTATGCTACAGCAGATAAGTGCAACTCAACTTTGCTTGCGTTGCACTCACAAAAGTTTAATCCTCAAGGTGTAACTTGTGTCGCTATGCTTGCTGAAAGTCATATTAGCATTCATACTTGGCCAGAGAAGCGTATGGCAGTTTGTGATATCTTTACTTGTGGAGAACATACTAAACCCAAGAAGGGTGTAGAATATATGAAACTGATGTTTGATGCCAAGGACATCATTTGTAAATCTTTTAAGCGACCTTTAGAATGAGCAAAGAATTTCTGTGGGTGGAGAAATACCGCCCAAGCATTGTTGAAGACTGCATCCTCCCTGTGAGCACCAAAGAAGTGTTCCAGGGTTTTGTTGACCAAGGGGAGCTGCCTAACCTGCTACTGACTGGCACTGCAGGCGTTGGTAAGACCACTATTGCCAAGGCGATGTGTGAGGAAATCGGTGCGTCTTACATCGTCATTAACGGGTCTGATGAGGGGCGCTTCCTAGACACTGTGCGTAATCGCATCCGCCAGTTCGCCAGCACCGTCTCTCTGACCTCTGGAGCGTCCCACAAGGTCGTTATCATTGATGAGGCAGACAACACCACCAACGACGTGCAGCTGTCCCTCAGAACTGCCGTAGAGGAGTTTCACGGCAACTGCCGTTTCATCTTTACTTGCAACTTCATTAACAAGATCATTGAACCATTGCATTCGCGATGCACGGTTATTGATTTTCGTATTAAACCAGAGCAAGCAGTTAAGTTACAAGGAGAGTTTTTTACTCGCCTCAAATCTATTCTTACTCACGAGAATATTGATTATGAAGACAAAGTTCTCGCTAAGCTTGTTAAGCGTTATTATCCTGATTGGCGCCGTCTTATCAATGAGTGTCAACGCTATGCTGCCACTGGTAACATATCTTCTGCCATACTTGTTGATGTGGCTGATGTTAATCTTGATTCTCTCTTATCTTCTCTCAAGAAAAAAGAATTCACGACAGTAAAGAACTGGGTAGTTCAGCATTTGGACAATGATCCCAGCATGGTGATGCGTAAGATCTATGATAATCTGTATGGTGTTCTAAAACCTTCTTCTATTCCTGAAGCAGTTCTTATCATCGCTAAGTATATGCGTGACATTGCTATTGTTCCTGATCAGGAAGTAAATATGCTTGCTTGCTTGACAGAGATCATGATTAGTTGTGAATTTAAATGACCCTACTAAAATTCATTGAGAAAGAACCTAAATTTATTATGATGGAGGAGATGCTTGAACGCCTTGAAAAAGAACCTGAAAGACAATACAAGTGGATATGTAAAAACAACGCCAGAGAATGTAAAAGAAGCACATGAAGCATTGTTTCGTGCTACAATGAATCTACCTGCTGCTGCTGCTCATTGTGGCATGACGCAAAAAGAGATGAAAATGACCTTTCGTGAATACCTTAAATACCATGCCTCAGACTTTGAAGTCTCTTAAGACACCAATTCGTTACCCAGGTGGTAAGTCCAGAGCACTCAGTAAACTCTTCCAATATATTCCTGACCTCAAGGACTACACTGAGTATCGTGAACCCTTCTTGGGTGGTGGTAGCGTAGCACTTGAAGTGTCTAAGCGTTATCCTCATTTGAATATCTGGGTCAACGATCTTTACGAACCACTCTATAACTTCTGGCGAGAACTACAGGACCATGGACAAGCACTTAGAGATGAACTTGTCCAACTCAAACAAAGACATATTGATCAAGCATCTGCCAGAACTTTGTTTGATAGTGCAAAAGAATATCTTGGAAGACCTTTGGAAGAAACTAAAAACTTTCATCGTGCCGTTTCCTTCTATATTGTTAATAAGTGTTCTTTCTCGGGACTCAGTGAATCAAGTTCCTTCTCTCCCCAAGCAAGTGACAGCAACTTCTCTTTTGCAGGAATTGACCGACTGCCAGAGTATCAAAAACTGATTGCTAACTGGACTATTACAAATAAGTCATACGAATACTTGTTGACTGATTGTAAAGATGTTTTCACGTATCTAGATCCTCCTTATGAGATTGGAAGCAATCTTTATGGTAAGCGTGGCAATATGCATAAAAGTTTCAACCATGACTTTTTTGCTACCAAGTGTGATCGCTTTATTGGTCCTCAGTTGATCAGTTACAATTCGTCGCAACTGATCCGTGATCGTTTCAACGGGTGGACAGTTGGAGAATTTGCACATACATACACCATGCGCTCTGTGGGGAGTTATAATACAGATCAAGCGAGCCGCAAGGAACTCGTTCTCACCAACTACGCAACGGTATTAGCAAATGAAGTGTGAAGTTACTCTCTATGTTTCTGGCAAGGTCTTCAAAGAGGAAGTCTATGCTCGTGACTATCAGGATGCTCGTGAGGTCGCTCTTGCTCGCAACCCCAATGCCAAAATTGTAAGTGTCACTGCGAAGTTCTAATGTGGAGAATCTGGGCGAAAGCATTAGGGGAGAAGCATGGACGAACAGATAGAGAAGCAGATATTATTGCTGGCATACGCACCCTTATTTTTATTTCTTACTTGGTTACCAACTTTTTTATTATTAGTGGAGTGATTAGACACTGGAATGACGTACCAACTAAAAGACTACCTTTACTCAATCAACCAATCCAAGAAAAGCATCCTTGATGATGACTTCAATGCTGAGCAAGGTTATCCTCCTTACATTATTAACCGATGCCTTTCTTCTTTTATTGATACTATTTTGTTTGCAAATGAGGTGAATAAAAATTCTCATTTGCCAAAAAAACTTCAATACGATTTTTTACTAAATAGTGTGAAACCAAGAAAGAGATTTTCTGCTTGGGCACGTAAAGATTCTATTGATTATCTTGAAGTAGTAAAAGAGTATTATGGTTATAATGACGATAAAGCACTCCAAGCTCTAAGGGTTCTCACTAAGGATCAGCTAGATCATATTAAAAAAGCATTGAATAAGGGTGGAAAAAATGAGCGAGGAAACAGAAATCCAGTGGAAACAATCTGATATGATTGAAGTGGTTCTTGGCGAACCAGATGATTTTCTTAAAGTGAGAGAAACACTTACTCGTATTGGTGTTGCATCTCGTAAAGAAAAAAAGATCTATCAGTCTTGTCATATTTTACATAAACAAGGTAAGTATTATATTGTACACTTTAAAGAGTTGTTTGCACTTGATGGTAAAAATACTAACTTGTCATTAAATGATATTCAACGTCGCAATCGTATTGTAAAACTTCTTAGTGATTGGGGTTTAATCTCAGTAGTTTATGAAGATAAAATTTCTGATCTTGCTCCTTTGAATCAAATTAAAGTTTTGGCTTTTAAAGAAAAGCAAGAATGGACACTAGAAAGTAAGTACAATATTGGTAGAAAAAAAGTTGAAGTATAGAAATCCGTAATTTTTTATACGGGTTTCTCTCTTTAAAATTTTGACGTTTATCTTTAAATATTAGTGTGATGCCAAATGGGTCACATGTAAACGTCGCTTGCTTAAGGACATGACTAATCTTACCTGGGAACACTATACCCCTTATTCAATTGGATTTAATGAAACATTCAACAGACTTGAAGCTCTTGCGGGAAGTGGATCAAGTTACCCACCTTACAATGTTGTGGATGGAGATGGTGGTAGAACCTTATTGGAGGTCGCTCTTGCAGGATTTTCAGGAGGAGATATTGAAGTCACAACAGAACGAAATGTTTTGACTGTATCTGCTCGTAAAGCACCTCCAGATAAAGAAAGAAAATATTCTCATAGAGGAATATCTTATAGAACTTTTTCTCGCAACTGGCAAATGGCAGATGATGTAGAAGTTGAAGAAGTTAAATTTGTTGATGGTCTTCTAATAATTACTCTTGTGAAAAACTTGCCAGAAAAACAAAAGAAAAAAGTTTGGTTCTAAATAAAAAGTGAGGGGGTGCTTGACGGCACCCTTTTTTGATGATAACATGTAAAAAACTGCATTGATAAAATGACTACAGAAAATAATTTAAAAACAAATCATAATATCCGCGTTGTAAATCTTACAACTGGAGATAACGTCCTTTGTATCTTTGGAGAAATTCCAAGTCAAGAAGACCCAAAAAATATTGTAGGATATAAGATGATTTATCCCTACAAACTTTTCTTGGGGGAATTGAATGAAGATGGATCATTCCCAATTAAATACGAAAGATGGTGTCCTTTTAGTCCAATTGAAGAACACAACATGGGTGGTAATCATATCATTAGTGTTGTTTTTCCAGACAATAGTATTCTTGAAAATTATGTAAATAAATTAAAGCAAGTTGGGTTGACTGAAGAACAAATTTTTTATCCTGAGGAGACTGATGGAAATAACAGCGAACCTGTTGAAGCTAGCGAATGAGTGGATCATCGCTCAAGTAGAAGAAGTTGAAGGGGATACTTTGCCAGGTGACCCTGACTGTATCCTACGCGACCCTTATGTGGTAGACTGTGATGGTGGAATTGACCCATGGCCTCATTGGTCTGATGATCGTGAGGTAGTGGTGAGATCCACCGATATCACTACTCTCGTAAACCCCAGCAAGGAACTCCTTGCTCGTTATATTGCATCCCTGCCATCTATTGAATGAAGTTTTACACTAGTGTTGAGCAAGCAGGCAACCGCCTGCTTGTACGTGGTTATGAAAATGGTAACAGATACAGTATGCGGGTTCCTTATAACCCCACAATGTATCTACCTACAAAAAATTATTCTGAATGGAGAACACTTGAAGGTGATTGTGTAGAACCTGTTAAGTTTGGATCTGTTAGCGAAGCACGTGATTTTGTAAAGCAGTATAAAGACGTTGAAGAATTTAAAATTTATGGCAATTCACGTTTTTTATATCAATACATTGCTGAACAACATCCTGAAGAACAAATAAAATTTGATAGCAACAACATTCGTGTCTTTACAATTGACATTGAAACTGCTGCTGAAAATGGATTCCCTAATGTTGATATTGCAGATCAAGAGATTCTTGCTATCAGTGTGAAGGATAGTTTTTCTGGTCGTATTACAGTATTTGGATCGCGTCCTTTTAATAATAAGGACAGCATGGTTGACTACATGCATTTTATTTCTGAAGAAAGCATGATGGGTGCTTTTCTTGAATTTTGGCAAGAAAATTATCCAGATGTAATTACAGGATGGAATGTCAGAATGTTTGACTTGCCATATATTCACAATCGTGTTGAGCGTATTCTTGGAGATAAGTTTGTAAAACTTTTGTCACCATGGAGATTGGTATCTAAACGAGAGATTTATATTCAGGGTCGTAGAAATTATTCTATTGACATGCTTGGTATATCTACCTTGGATTATCTTGAATTGTATAAGAAATTTACTTACACAAATCAAGAGAGTTATAGATTAGATCATATTTGTTTTGTAGAACTTGGTGAGAAAAAACTTGATCACTCAGAGTTTGATACTTTTAAAGAGTTCTACGAAAAAGACTGGCAGAAGTTTATTGAGTACAACATCCATGACGTTCGTCTGGTTGACAACCTTGATGATAAGATGAAACTGATTGAACTTGCATACACTATGGCATATGATGCTAAGGTGAATTATGAAGATGTGTTTAGTCAGGTGAAGATGTGGGATAACTATATTTACGTGGAACTTTTAAAGCGTAAGATTGCTATCCCGCCGAAAAAGGAAGCGACTAAGACTGAGAAGTATGCAGGTGCTTATGTCAAAGAACCGATTCCTGGGTTTTATGATTGGGTGGTTAGTTTTGATCTTAATAGCCTGTACCCCCATCTTATTATGCAATATAACATCTCGCCAGAGACGCTTCAGGATACCAGACACTCAACTGCTACCGTTGATAAGATACTTAAAAAGCAAGTAGATATTAACGGTGAGTTTGCTGTGTGTGCTAATGGTGCTCAGTATAGAAAAGATAAGCATGGGTTTCTTCCTCAGATGATGAAGAAGATGTATGACTCTCGTGTCATTTTTAAGAAGAAGATGATTGAGGCGAAGAAGCAGTATGAGAAAACTCCTACTGTAGAACTCGTGAAAGAGATTGCTAGATGTAATAATATCCAAATGGCAAAGAAGATCTCCCTCAACTCTGCCTATGGTGCAATTGGCAACGAACACTTCCGTTACTATCGTCTTGCTAATGCCGAGGCAATTACTTTGTCTGGTCAAGTATCAATTCGCTGGATTGAGAACAAGATGAACGATTATCTAAATAATCTTTTAAAAACGGAGGCAGTAGATTATGTCATCGCTAGCGATACCGACTCAATCTATCTTAATCTTGGACCTCTTGTTTCTAAATTTTTTAGTAATAAGTCTGGCGACAAAGCAGCAATTGTTTCCATTCTTGATAAGATCTGTCAAGAGAAGTTGGAACCATTCATCGAATCCAGTTATCAGGAACTTGCGAATTATGTTTCGGCATATGAACAAAAGATGAGTATGAAGCGTGAGAATATCGCTGATCGTGGTATCTGGACTGCTAAGAAGCGTTACATTCTTAACGTTTGGGATAGTGAAGGTGTTAGATATAAAGAACCCAAGATGAAGATTATGGGTCTTGAGACTGCTAGATCTTCTACTCCAGCTTATTTTAGAGATAAATTATATGCAGCGTTTCAGATTATTATCGGCAAGACAAATGATGAGCTTATCTGTTTTATCAATGATGTGCGAACAGAAATGCGCACAAGACCTTATGAAGAAGTTGCATTCCCAAGAGGAGTTAACAACTTGGCCAAATATAGACATCCAACAGAGATTTATAGAAAAGCAACCCCAATCCATGTAAGAGGTGCCCTTCTTTACAATCACTATGTGAAGAAGTATAATATAGAAAATAAGCATCCTCTTATTCAAGAAGGTGAAAAGATTAAGTTTATGTATCTTAAAACACCTAACCCTATTCACGAGAATTGTATTAGTTTTTTTGGAGAGTTGCCTAAAGAATTTGGGATTGAAAAGTATGTTGATTATCAAACGCAATATGAAAAATCTTTTCTTGAACCTCTCAAAAATGTGCTACAATGTATTGGGTGGCAACATGAAAAAATCATTACCATTGGGAGTTTCTTTGAATGAGTAAGAAGATCTTTGTAGTCACTTGGACCAATCATATTGTTGGTCAAGTAGGTCCAGAAGACATTAAGTGTTTTGAAGACTACAATACTGCTGTTGCGTTTGCTAAACTTATACGTAACAAATATAACTATGTCAATTTTTATGAGGAGAAAGTAGATCAATGGGATTCCTAGATACCGTAATTAAAGAAAGTGGAAATGAGTTTGCTGGTTTGGTCAGTGAAGGAATTGCTGCTGGCGATATCACTAGTTATGTTGATACTGGTAGTTATATTGTTAATGCTCTTGTTAGTGGCTCTTTGTTTGGAGGTCTTCCTTCCAATAAAGTTACTGCTCTGGCAGGAGAGAGCAGCACGGGGAAGACTTTTTTTGCTCTCAGTGTCGTTCGTAATTTCCTTGATTCTAATCCTACAGGTGGAGTCATTTATTTTGAAACTGAATCCGCCATTTCCCGTGACATGATTGAAAGTCGTGGGATTGATGGTAATCGTATGATTATCATGCCAGTTGCTACTATTGAAGAGTTTAGAACTCAGGCTTGTCGTATTCTTGATAAGTATCTGAAAGAACCTAAAGAAGATCGTGAACCTATGATGTTTGTGCTAGACTCTCTGGGTATGCTTTCTACAAATAAAGAGATGGAAGACGTTGCCAACGATAAGCAGGTTCGTGACATGACCAAATCTCAGTTGATCAAAGGTGCCTTCCGTGTGCTAACATTGAAACTGGGTCAAGCACAAGTTCCTATGATTGTTACTAATCATACATATGATGTGATTGGTTCCTATGTTCCTACAAAGGAGATGGGTGGCGGTACAGGACTAAAGTATGCTGCTTCTACTATCATCTATCTAAGTAAATCTAAAGAACGTGATAGCAAAAAAGAAGTTGTTGGTAACATTATTAAATGCGAGGCAAAGAAGTCTCGTTTAACTATTGAGGGAAGTAAAGTTGCAACACGCCTATTTTTTGACGAGCGAGGTCTTGACAAATACTACGGATTACTGGAACTGGGTGAAGAGTACGGAGTATTCAAACGCAACGGTAATCGTATCATTGTTAACGAATCCTCTGTTTATCCTTCTGCTATTTTGGCTGATCCCGAAAAATACTTCACCCCCGAAGTGATGGAACAACTTGAAGAAGCAGCAAAAAAAGAATTTTCTTATGGCAACTGAGCGTATTGAGCAAACTATTCTTCGTAATCTTCTCTTTACTGAGGAGTATTACCGCAAAGTAGTTCCATTTTTGAAAGCAAATTATTTCCAAGAATATCATGAAAAAATTATCTTTGAAGAGATTGCTGACTTCGCTAGTAAGTATGACAAAATACCTACTCAAGAAGTCTTGGCGATTAACATCCAAAATCGTAATGACCTTACTGACGAAACATACAAAGATTCGTTACAGACAATACAAGGACTTTCAGACCAATGGGTTGACTATGAATGGCTCCTTGACGCCACAGAAAAATGGTGTCAAGACAGAGCTATATACCTTGCCCTCATGCAATCTATCAAGATCGCAGATGGAGGTGATAAAAAACTATCAAAAGATGCGATACCAAGCATTCTACAAGAAGCACTAGCAGTATCTTTTGATGAACACATAGGACACGATTACATTGAACAAGCAGAAGATAGATATGATTTCTACCATAGAAAAGAAGATAAGATTCCCTTTGATTTGGAAAAGTTTAATTTTATCACAAAAGGTGGTCTCTCTAACAAGACTCTCAATGTCGCTCTTGCTGGTCCAGGTGTCGGCAAATCTTTATTCATGTGCCATGCGGCTGCTGCCGCGCTCACTCAGAACTACAACGTTCTCTACATTACATGTGAAATGGCAGAAGAAAAAATTGCTGAGCGAATTGACGCAAACCTTCTGAATGTAAATGTTAATGATATTATTGAACTACCTGAAGTTCTCTTCACTTCTAAGGTACAAGAGATCGCTAGAAAAACTCAGGGAAAACTTATTATCAAAGAATACCCTACAGCGTCTGCCCATGCAGGACACTTCAAAGCGCTCTTGAGTGATCTTTCTTTGAAGAAAGATTTCAAACCTGACATTATTTTTGTGGACTATCTTAATATATGTGCTAGTGCGAGGTATAAAGGTGCGATTGTTAATTCTTACACGTATGTCAAGGCGATTGCTGAGGAGCTTCGCGGTCTTGCTGTGGAATGTAATGTTCCTATTGTCTCAGCTACTCAAACTACTCGCAGCGGCTTTGGTAATTCTGATCCTGATCTTACCGATACTTCTGAGTCTTTTGGTTTGCCTGCCACTGCTGATCTTATGTTTGCCCTTATCTCTACTGAGGAGTTGGAACAACAAGGTCGCATCATGGTCAAACAACTTAAAAACAGATACAATGAAACCGCTGCCTCACGAAAATTCATGGTGGGAATTGACAGATCAAAAATGAAGCTGTATGATGTAGCGGATGATGCTTCCGAAATCAGCATCGACAATGACGATGTGGGAGAACAATTCTCTCAGTTCGCTGAAACACAAAACCGATTATCTAAATTTACTGAATGGAACGTATGATTGATTTTAATAAATATGAAGAATTTGTTGGACAAGTTACTTCAAATACTTCAACAAACTTTGTTGACTTCGCTGATCGTATTGGCGAGTTGGATCGTAAGGGTGCCAATATTGAGCGTCTCCTTACTGCTGGCGTTGGGATTAATGCTGAAGGTGGTGAGTTCCTTGAGATTATTAAGAAAATGATTTTTCAAGGTAAACCTTGGAACGAAGATAACCGAGAGCATTTGATTATTGAACTTGGTGATATTATGTGGTATGCTGCACAAGCAACCCAAGCGCTTGAGATTAGCATGGAAGAAGTTCTAGATACTAATATCCGTAAGTTGTCCAAGCGTTATCCTGAAGGAACATTTGACTCTTATTATTCTGAAAATCGTCAGGTAGGTGACCGATGAAAATTCTTACACTAGAAGATTACAAAAAGGCAGGAGAAACATTTTGGCCTAAGTATTGGTACATCGCTAAAGAACTTGGGGAAGATGCCAAACCAGAGCAAGTCCTCAAGGTTATGGAAGCAATTGGTGGAGTTGCTCTAAAACTAGCTTTAGAAGATAAACTCTCTCCATTTGGATTTAATAAGAAGACGCAAAATGACTGAACAACGATGTATAGTTTCTGGATCCACCTAGTAGCATTCTTCCAAGTTGTTGTGATGAATTGTATTCAACCTGTCAACTGGAAGTATTGCTATCGGGTGGACCAGTGGTTGATCCCAGATCTTATCTACGCATGGGAACTCAAGACAGGCAAGACCCACCCGTATCAGACTGAGAAAGATTACCTTGACAGCATCAAGTGATGTGCTATGATATGGGGGAACCTAAATAAGGGTGTCCCCCTTTTTCTGTAGATGGCAACCCAGAACAAGCACCTGGAGCACCTTGAAGACGAGTTGATCAACTATGGATATAATGGTTATGTTGCTTCTAGAGACCTCATACAAGGATTTATAGACGAGCTTGGCGGTCGCCCTGCAGGCAATATCAAGGTGACTACCAAATGGGATGGAGCTCCTGCTGTGGTTTGTGGCATTGACCCAGAGAGCGGCAATTTCTTTGTTGGTACTAAGTCTGTATTTAATAAAAAAGAACCTAAAGTAAATTTTACTGAAGAAGATATTGATAAGAACCATGGCGAGATCCCTGACCTCGCTAAGAAACTAAAGTATTGTTTGAAGTATTTTCCTGAACTGAAGATCAACGGAGTTATACAGGGAGATCTTCTCTTTACTGATGAGGATGTTCAAACTAAAAATATTGATGGTGATCGTTTCTATACTGCTACTCCTAACACTCTGACGTATGCTTGGCCTGTAGATAGCGATCTGGGCAAAGCAGTCAATACCGCTAAGATCGGTGCTGTATTTCACACGTATTACAGCGGTACTGGTCCAGTCAATACGTTGTCTGCTGGGTTTGGTGTTGACCAGTTTCGCCTGAAATCCACTCGTAATGTATTTCTGGCAACTGCTACTGTAGATAATATTAGTGCAAATTCTGGTCTTACCACTTCCGAAGAGCGTATTTTAAAAGCTGTTGTTTCTGTTGTTGATCGTAATGCTTCTACTGCTAAAGAGTTCTTAGAACTGATTGCACATAACGCAACCAAGCAATTTACTCTTGGTTATACGATGAAGCGTTTTACAAACTCTTATGTAAAAGAAGGTAAGACTATCACAAACGTGAATGCTTTCATCAGCGGTTTTACCAAAGCGTTTGAGAAGTCTCTGGTTGAGAAGGTAGAGAGTCTGAAAACTGAGAAGTCTAAGGCACAGTATCGTGACACTCTCGCTAATGGTATATCTTACCTAGAAGATAATAAGCGAGCATTCAAGGCATTCATCGTGATGTATAACTCTTTCACGAATGCCAAGAACCTCATCAACCTGAAGCTTGCTGGTCTCAGCGACACTAAAGTATTCCTTCGTAGCGGTGACAACTTTGTGGTGACGAAGCCTGAAGGTTTCGTTGCTATCGTTGATGGCAAGGCAGTCAAGATCGTTGATCGTCTTGAGTTCTCTCGTGCCAACTTTACGTTGGAGAAGTCTTGGCGTCCTCCTGCTGGTGATGGCGCTAAGGTTGCTGTATTCACGTTTGGTAGGTTCAATCCTCCTACCACGGGACATGAGTTACTAATAAATAAAGTTAAGGAGTATGCTGCTGGTAATGACTACTACGTGTTCCCTAGTCATACTGTAGACAAAAAAGGAAAGAACCCTTTGACTGCTGCTCAAAAAGTATCTTTCATGAAGATGATGTTTCCTTCTCATAAGGATAACGTTATCTTAGATGAAACTATTCGTGATGCTATTAAAGCTTTGAAGTGGTTGGAAGGAAAGGGATATACTGATGCTATCTTTGTGGTGGGTTCTGATCGTGTCCCTGCCTTCCAGTTCATCAAAAAATATAATGGAAAAGACTATAACATGAATACTGTTGAGATAAAGAGTGCTGGTCAGCGTGATCCAGATGCTGATGATGTTTCTGGTATGTCTGCAAGTAAAATGAGGCAGGCGGCTGTTGATGGTGATGTAAAAACTATCAAGAGTGGATTGCCAGACAGCGTAAAGCGAGATGATGAATTTGTTGAGATGTATATAGATACTGTATTGTCGGGGATGTCATGATAATATCCAGAGCACAACTAGACGAAAAATTAAAAAACAATCTATCTTCAAAGTTTTCTAGATTTATCTACACCATTCATGCTATTGAGCATTTGTCTGGTGAAGTTTTTAATGAGATGTATGAAACCAATTCTGGATTTAAGTTCTCCCTAGATGATACTGGTGCTAAAATTCCAATCAATAAGCGTGGTGGATATATTCAGGGTTCTGAATTTAACCAGCATTTTAATGGAGTGAAGATTAATAAACCTACTCCAGTAGAATATAAACTGTATGTTGATGATGGGTCTGTTCCTGATCTTAGAGCTAGATCTATTAGAGCACAGTTTATTACTAAACTTATTCAAAAGATAAAGTCATATTCTAATTTGATGAAGTATGGATTGAAGAATGGATATGTGACATTCAATTCTCAGTCTAATGGTGGCAAACCAAGAATTGAAATTCAAATAAAATATGACAAGATGGTGTTGAATAGAAAAACAGGAAAAAAGGAAAAAAAAGATATCTCTGTAATACTTAGATTATTTTTGAAATCAACTTCGGATAAAGCAGAAACTAACGAGACGCCATTTAAGAAATTCAAACCAAAACAAGTTCCAAGATTGCTCGGCAATAAATTGAGCAGTAGAAACTTTAAGTTGCTTGTTCAAAAATATATCAACATTCAAAAGATATCAGTAGCATCCAAGAAAACTTTTCTTGATGCTCTTGAACATGCCTACGGCAATACTAATTTGAAAGTTCCTAGTGTGGGAGCTTCTGATTTTAGTTCCGAATTGTTTGAAGTTCTTTCTCCGTTAAAGTTGGCAAGAAATATTGAGATGAGAAATACTTCATTCCTGAAACAAAATCTTGGATGGAATGATGAGCAGATTAGCGCAATAGACCCATCGTATATTCGTATCTTCCTTCCAAAATCTGCCAACGAAGCATTGATGGATTATGAAGTTTATTACAATAGAAACAATAGTATTAAAGTTAGTGTTAAATCTAGATTATCCTCAAACCCAGCGACAGTAAAATTTCATACTGTGTTTGATGATGAGGAAGAAGTTCAGCAATGGTTTGATGGACTGACATCTAAAATGAAAGGATCCAAGAGTGCTATTGGACAGAAAATTATATCTAAAACTGCTTTAGAATATAGTTCAAAGGGAGGAGGTAGAACTACGTTGTATCCCATCAGGGCATTGTATAATTTGTTGAATGATGGTAAGTTTGCTTCAGCAACTTGGAGAGATTTTAAATCTGTTTTAGAAGTTCCCATAGGATTGAATCTACAAACGCTTAAAACTATACTAAAGAAAGTAGATAGCAAAATTCATACTTCATCTGTTTCGGAAAGACATGTTCCAATAGATGGTATCTTTAATTTAACTGACGAAGAATTGAAGTATGTTAAGCTATTAATTGCTTACAATATTCCGCACAATAATCCATCTCAAAAGAGAAAGTATATTGATTTTGCTGAGAGGAATGTAATTTCAAAGAAGATTGAATTTTTTTCAAAAAAAGGTTCTATAACTAAAGTAGCTTATGAAGTGTCCGAAGATCATGATTTATCTGAAAAGAGATATCCTTTTGCACTAAACAATTTTGGTTATCTTTGTGAGAAAGCTGTGGTAAAAACTTCAAAGAATGATGGATCTAGTAGAATAAATTTTTGGAAATTGTTTTATGATAATGTGTTAAGTAAAAAACAAATTCTCTATTCTGTGATGTATGAAAAAACATCTACTAGTGGAATGGAATTGGAGTATAAGTTTATCTCTACTGTTAATATGAGTAGATATAAGAAGTGGGTTGATTTGAGATCCAAGAATAATGCGTTTAACTTACAAGATACTTTAGGAATGAATCCATGAAAGATTTCAAAAAACTACGTGAGGAAGCACTACGCCAACAACAAAGACAGCAACTTGTCTTTCGTGAAGGTGATGCTGTTATGTCTTCACGCACAGGAGACAAGGGACACATCCATAGGGTAGGTGGTAATTATGCAATTGTTATTTCTGAGGATGGTGAGATGTTCCGAGAGTGGATTAAGAATATTAGATCTATAAATAATACGAGAAGAACGTCCCTACTAAACGATGAAATATCAGAAGCCAATTAATAACGTCAACAGCAACGATGAGTTTTCGTCTGGGTTGATGGAAGCTTATGGTAGATGGATGGGAGGAGAAACCTTCCAAAATACTATAATCAGCGAAGCACCATTTGATGGTATGGATCCTCAGTCAAATGGTGCTGAGATTGAAGATACTACAAAGCGTAAGAAGACTGCAAAGAAGGGTGGATATGTCGGTCAAGAAAGTTCTCCCAAGAATGAGGAAGTAGAAGTTCTTGAGCGTGAAGAGTATGAGGTTGACGGCGAGACCTATGTCATTGAGAAGGTCAAGGGTCTAGACGGCAAGGCTTGCTGGAAAGGTTATAAGTATGCTGGCACTAAGATGAAGGGCGGCAAGAAAGTTGATGATTGTGTCAAGGCAGGTGACGAACTAACACATGATGGTGAAGAACTCGCAGAGAAAAAATTAGATCCTGTAAATCACAAAGAACTAAAGGGTGATCACGCTGATAGAAAGGATAAAGATATTGACAACGATGGCGATGTAGATAAGTCTGACAAGTATCTCCACATGCGTCGTAAGAAAGTCAGCAAGATTATTTCTATGAAGGGTAAGAAATGAAGACATTCAAACAATTCAGAGAAGAGTGCGGTTGCAAAGATAAAGCACGTAAGTCAAAGAAAAAAGGAAATGTAGAAGTTATGCCCACCATCAGAGATGGTGAAACTGGTATGACTACAAAACCTAATAATGAAAGTGTAGTTTTTGCAGGTAATTACAAAGGTCCTTTGTATGCAAAACATCCTGATCTTGTTATTGCTGAAAAGGCAGTATCAAAAAAGCAACAAAAATTTATGGGTATGGTTAGAGCTGCTCAAAAAGGTGAGGGACCGTCATCGCCTGAGGTTGCCAAAGTTGCTTCCAGCATGAAGAAAAAAGATGTAAAAGATTTTGCATCTACTAAGCATAAAGGACTGCCTGAAAAAAAGAAAGATAAGAAATAAATAGTATAGCTCATTGGAAGTCATACCATGCTCGCATTTCTACTACCACTTGCATCAAAAATTATTTCAGACGCTGTTGCTAAGATTCCTGAGAATGAAGAACTTGGAGAAAAACTCGTAGAAATTTGTATCCTTATTCTTAAAAAAGCAGTAACGCTAACCAAGACTGACATGGATGATCAACTACTTGCTGTAGTTGAAAAAGCAATTCTCAAGCGCGAAGAAGCTTGAGAATATAAATAAATTTTAGAAAAATAGTTTATTAACTGGAGTAAGAATCCATGTCCCTGTATAGTCGTGCTGAAACGCAAGCACAATCAATTAAAGTTTTGAACACTACTGAGAAGGCTTCCGTTGCCAAGTACGAGTCTGACGGGACCCTTGTAGCACATGATGGTAATACCAATGCTACTGCTGGTGCTGAAGGTAATGCAACAATTCAAAGTAGAGTTGTTTTTATTGATGATGTAGAAGCAACTCTTGCTGAGAATAAGGAGCGTGGTCTTACTGCTCCTGGTTGGTGGCAGTATACTTCATACACTGATGCTTCTGGTGAGACCCGCCATAAGTGTCAACACCTAGCGGCATTCAAAGATGCTCCTGCTAATGTTGCTGATACTGATGATACAGTTGCTGCTGATGCTGCTGCTTCCATCACCATCAACACTCAACCTGCTGATGTTGCTGGTGCTGCTGATCCATTCACTGGAACATTTGATGTTTCTGGTGCTGCTGTTACCTTCTCCTCTGGAACAGGTCTCTATCAGTGGCAGCGTCAAACCCCAAGTGGCACACGTTGGACCAATGTTTCCGACGCTGGTGTATTCAGTGGAGCAACAACTGCTATCCTTACACTTACTGCTGCTGCTAAGGCAGACTGGAATGGTTATAAGTTCCGCGTTAAGATTACCTCAACCACTGGTGCTGAGGAAGTTATCTCTGACGCAGCAACACTAACCTTCGCATGATCTGAATGAACTTCAATGAATTGACGCCAGACAACTGGCTCTTCTTTGCTATTCAAAACTACAATAACCCGTCGTCAGTAACTTACAGTGATTTTGAAGAAGACCTGAAAAGGTTCAAATACATCAAAAGACTACTAAAAAGATACGAGACGACGGGTGAATTGAAGACCCACCTTATTCTAAATCATGTGATTGTATTGTATAATGTGTTTGATGAAGCAGCAACACCGCTGCTTTTTTATAAAACAGAAGCAACATACTGGTCTCAAATAAAGGCATTTATGTTATTTCTAAATAGATTACCACCTTTACTTAAAGAGGATGTTGACGAAGAATGTCTAAAGAGTCTAAATTTAATTTAAACGAAATGGTTGCTGGAGATGGTTCTGGTCTTCAGTTGCCACCTGCTTTTGTTATGGTAAATCCAAGACAACATCGTAAGTATAAGAAATCTAATCAAGATAAAGTAGATGGTCGCACTAAAGGTGCACGTGCCCTTTTTAATCGTATTCAAAGTAGAAAAATGAAAGAACAAATAGAGACTCAAATTGATGAGGCTATTGTGTCCGATACAGAAAGGGCACAGCGTCAAATTCAACAAGGTAAAAAACTTGGTCGTCAAAAAGAGCTTCAGCAGAAACGCAAAGAAGCAAAAGAAAAAATGATGAACAAGACTAAAGAGATGGACACTCTTATGAAAGCTCGTCTTTCAGACTTTAAAAAGAAAGAAAAAGAACAGCAGAAAAAAGTCCAACAAAAAAATTCATTTGAACCAACAGGTAATATTATGACAGAAAATCAAGATGTAATTCAAGTTGCTTTGGATGTTGCAACTTCTGAACTCAATCCACAAGGTGAAGGTTCTTTTGCAAAGATTCAATTCTCTGATGGCGGAGTTCAAAATCTAGATAACTTCTCAGCAAAACGTATTGCTGCTTGTTATGCTCAGTTAGATGACACGCATAAGCAACAGTTCCAATACATGTTGAACAAAGATGCTTCTACGTATCAATCTGCTCTTGACTTTGCTATTCGCAACGTCTGAGAGGAAAAACAATGGCATTGGGTCTTGGTAAACTTGCAGTTTTAGAAAGTAAACTGGATATTTATGAAGATCTCTCTAAAGAGATGCTTGACAAACTTGAACGAGCAGTTACTACTATTTCTGAAAATAGTAATAAGATTGCTATAGTTTTGGAACGTCATGAGAATCGTTTAGATGAAAACGAAAGATCGGACAAACTTATTATTAAAATGATTGAAGAGTTACGTGAAGAAAATCGTAGAGATCATGCCAAGACCAGTGATAGAATTGATAAAATTCAAAAGAAAGTAGATCAAAATCAAAAATTTGTTATTGGCGTCAGTGCTGTATTAGCAACTCTTGTGACAGTATTGCAAGTGGTTCCTCCTATAGTCAAAGTGTTGACACCACATCTTACAACTGCTAGTATAGAGTCAGTGAATTATTTGTGATGCATGTCATTTATTGACGTAAAGTATATTCAATTAGTATCTTCTCGTCTAGTTCTTTTTACTCGCAAGAAGGCAGATCTGTATAACTTCAGATGTCCATATTGCGGAGATAGTCAAAAACGTAAGAACAAAGCGAGAGGTTATATTTTTAAGATTAAGAATAACTTTGTATTTAAGTGTCACAATTGTGGGGCTGGAAGAACACTTGCAAACTTTTTGAAAGATCAAGATACCCATCTCCATGATCAATATGTCATGGAGAAGTTTAAGGATGGCAATACTGGAAAAGGAACTACAGTTCCAAATCCAAACTTTGTGTTTAAAAAACCTAATTTTGTAAAAACTGATACTGGTCTAGAAAAAATTTCAGACCTAAATATTTCTCACCCAGCGAGAGAATATCTTGAGCAACGTGGTATCAAAGATCTAGATTACTTCTACTATTGTCCTAAGTTTAAAGAGTGGACAAATAAACAAAAGAAGATGTTTGATACTTTGCGTCAAGATAGTCCCCGTATTATTATTCCATTCAAAGATAAAGAAGGTAACCTCTTCGGATATCAAGGCAGATCGCTTGCTCCTAAAGCAAAACTACGCTATATCACGATCATGCTAGATGAAGAAAAACCTAAAATCTTTGGTCTGGATAGAATAAAAGAAGAAGATCCAGTCTATATTGTTGAAGGTCCATTTGATTCTATGTTCTTAAAAAACTCTGTTGCTATGGCTGGTTCTGATGTTGATGTTAGAACTTTTGGTTGGAGCAATTATGTTTGGATATTTGATAATGAACCACGCAATAGAGAGATCGTCTCACGTATTTCTAAAGTCATTGATAAAGGAGATAAGATAGTTATTTGGCCAAAGAAAATACAACAAAAGGATATCAATGATATGGTCCTTGCTGGACATAAAGTTCAAGATGTGGTAGACTCTAATGTCTACAGTGGATTAGAAGCAACCCTTAAATTTAACGACTGGAAGAAAGTATGACAAACGGGCATAGTATTAAAGTAAAGAAGCGTAATGGCGCTGTAGAGGCGCTGAACCTGGATAAGATCCACAAGATGGTAGAAGAGGCATGTGAGGGTCTAGGGAGCGGTGTGAGCGCCTCTCAGGTGGAGATGAACTCTGGTCTGCAGTTCTTTGATGGGATTGAAACGAAGGACATCCAGGAGATCCTGGTGCGTTCTGCTAGTGACCTTATTAGTCTGGACAATCCTAACTATCAATTTGTTGCTGCTCGCCTGCTGCTGTTTGCAGTTCGTAAGCAAGTGTTTGGACCTGATTGGGTAAATGGTCATCCTAGTATTCTTGATCATTGTAACAATTGTGTTGACAAAAGAGTTTACGATAAAGATATTATTGGTAAATATACTTCAGAAGAGTGGGCAAAAATTGATACCTGGTTAGACCATGATCGTGATATGTTATTCACTTATGCTGGTCTTCGTCAAGTAGTTGATAAGTATTTGGTTCAGGATCGTAGCAGTGGTGAGGTGTATGAAACTCCTCAATATATGTACATGATGATTGCTGTCACTCTATTTCAAAACTATTCTGATAACAATCGTCTCTACTATGTCAAACGATACTACGACGCAATCTCAAAGCACAAAATCAACATTCCCACACCTATCATGGCGGGAGTGCGAACTCCATTGCGACAATTTGCTAGCTGTGTTCTTATTGATTCTGATGACACCCTCGATAGCATCTTTAGCAGTGATATGGCTATTGGCAGATACGTTGCACAAAGGGCGGGTATCGGTATCAACGCAGGCAGAATCCGTGGCATCAACAGTAAGATCAGAGGTGGAGAAGTTCAACATACAGGCGTTGTACCATTCCTCAAAAAATTTGAGAGCACTGTCAGATGCTGCACTCAAAATGGCATACGAGGTGGAAGCGCAACTGTCCACTTCCCAATCTGGCACCAAGAAATCCAAGACATCTTAGTTCTAAAGAACAATAAAGGAACTGAAGATAATAGAGTTCGTAAGTTAGACTATAGCATTCAAATCAGCAAACTATTCTATGAACGATTTATCCAAGATAGAGAGATTTCACTATTCTCTCCACACGACGTTCCTGGTTTGTATGATGCTTTTGGCACTCCTGGATTTGACAGTCTATATGAGTCTTATGAACGAGATCAGTCTCTTCCAAGAAAGACTATTGGAGCTCAAGAACTCATTCTGGATCTCCTAAAAGAGAGAGCAGAGACTGGTCGTATTTACATTATGAATATTGATCACTGCAACTCACACTCGTCTTTCAAAGATAAGGTAAACATGAGTAACCTTTGTCAAGAGATTACTCTTCCTACTGATCCTATCAACCACATTGATGATAAGGAAGGTGAGATTGCTCTGTGCATTCTCTCTGCTATTAACGTTGGAAAACTGAATAAACTTGATGAATTAGAGAGTCTCTGTGATCTCGCAGTCCGTGGTCTGGAAGAACTTATTGACTATCAAAATTATCCAGTAGAAGCAGCAAGACGTTCTACTCTTGCTCGCCGTTCTCTTGGTATTGGTTATATCGGACTTGCACATTATCTTGCCAAGCACGGAGAACACTACGATGATCCAACTGCATGGAAATTAGTTCATGAATTGTCTGAAGCTTTCCAGTACTATCTACTTAAGTCTAGTAATGCAGTAGCAAAAGAAAAAGGTGCATGTGAATATTTTAATCGTACTAAATATTCTGACGGCATACTTCCTATTGATACTTACAAACGTGACATTGACGAGTTTTGTGGAACAGAGTTGAACTATGATTGGGATACTTTACGTTCCGAGATTCAAACATATGGATTGCGACATAGCACATTGTCCGCACAGATGCCATCGGAGAGCAGTTCCGTTGTGTCAAACGCAACAAATGGAATTGAACCTCCTAGAGCATACATGTCCGTTAAGAAATCAAAGAAGGGACCACTCAAGCAAATCGTTCCTCAGTATGGTACTCTCAAGAATAACTACACTCTTCTTTGGGACATGAAAGATAATGATGGGTACATCAAAGTTGTTGCTGTAATGCAGAAGTTCTTTGACCAGGCAATTTCTGGCAACTGGAGTTATAATCCAGAGAATTATGAGAACAATGAGGTGCCAGTATCTGTCATGGCAAATGATTTCCTGAAAACTTACAAGTATGGATGGAAAACAAGTTACTATCAAAATACTTATGATCGCAGAGGAGATGAACCAGAACTAACAGAGGAGAAGAAAGAATCTATTCAAGATCTATTAGACGACATTTTTAGTGCAGAGGAGGAAGATTGTGACAGTTGCAAAATTTAGAACAAACGGCGAACTAATGAGTAGTAAAGTAGATGGAATGACAGTATTTAACACTAGTCAATTGGATAGCACAAAACAAAAGATGTTCTTCGGACCCCCTCTTGGGGTCCAGAGATACGATAAGTTTAAGTATCCTGTGTTTGATAAACTGACTCAGCAACAACTTGGATACTTTTGGAGACCTGAAGAAGTTTCTCTTCAGAAAGATCGTGCTGACTATCAAGTTCTAAATGATGCCCAGAAACACATTTTCACTAGTAATCTTAAATACCAGATTCTCCTTGACTCTGTACAAGGGCGTGGTCCTGGGATGGCTTTTATGCCATACTGCTCACTACCTGAGCTTGAAGGTGCCATGAATATCTGGCAGACCATGGAGATGGTCCACAGTCGCTCCTACACCCACATCATCAAGAATGTGTATGCTGACCCCTCTGATGTCTTTGACAAGATCCTAGACGACGAGAAGATCCTCTCACGGGCAAAGTCTGTTACTCATGCTTATGATGACTTCCTACGAGCAGCACAAGAGTGGGGTGCTGGTAATCAGTGGGAACATGCTTTAGA
>Ga0208162_1000216_pt1 | contig 33334 bp, 44 predicted proteins | sample CB_VirMetaG_4_FD_184539 | JGI IMG/M metagenome (GOLD analysis project Ga0208162, IMG submission 184539) | Freshwater to marine saline gradient viral communities from Chesapeake Bay - CB_1508_1M Viral MetaG (SPAdes) (version 4) | ecosystem: Environmental > Aquatic > Marine > Coastal | place: USA... | reverse complement strand
CTCCAATAGTAGAAAAAGCGTTGTTGTAGCCACTTTGCCCAGTATCAGTAATTTCCAAATTGCCATTAGAAAAAGTAGGATTTGCCGTATTATTAACCTGCAATGGATTCAACGTCGCATAATTCCCAATCACCTCACCGCCAGCACCTGTATCAGTCTGCGTGCCGTTGGTTGGGGAGTCGATAAACGAGTCAGTATCTGTATTCAAAGAAGTGACAATCTGATTGTCAACAACAAACGCACCAAATTGAAGATTTGTTGCAGAAGGAGTGGCTATAGACAATTCTACCTTTTCGATAGTTTTACCAGCAGCATTAGAAGTAGTAAACAACTTCATCCAGTTGTTGTTACCGGATGTCATTGAATCAGTTTCCGTAGAGGCGTCAGTATATGTAATTGTGAGAGTTGTACTTTTAGCAGTGTTATCGTAACAACCATAGTAAACTCTGAAAGAGCTAGTAACTGCATATCCTCCTCTGGGTGTCCACCTTAGTACATCTCTTGCAGAGTTATAAGCACCTATCCATGCTGTGTTGGTAATAACCCATGTACTTGTATTAATATAGTTACCGATATAAGTTGGGTTAAAAAGTGCTTGTATGTTAGCGACACTGCCGTTCGGATCGGGTTCAATCACCTCCAGACTGCGATATGAAGTACCGTCGCCCGCAGCAGTAATATTATTAACCGTCCAATCATTCCCATTTCCACTAACGTCCGTCCCTAGCGCGGCGGCGGTGCTGTTATCGCTGAAATCAAGGTGGAAACCGTTGGTGCCGTACGTTCCAGCGTATTCAATCGGTTGCCACACACCGTTATCGTCAAACTCACCGAAGTCGGTGGGGTCTAGCGCTTGACCGTCGATAAAGTGGATGTCGGCAAGGTAAGCATCGGCAAGTCCATTCCCTATGCTGTCAAGACTGCCAATATAGTGCGGCTCTGCTACATTCCAGGCGGTCAGGATGTCTTGAGTTGGGTAAGTAGCAGTTGAAAACTCGGTTACTTGCGAACCGTTTATGTAAATACGCGCACGATTTGACTCCGTTGCTTGAGAAGTATCAAAGCTAACAACAATGTGATACCAAGCTGAAACGTCTCGATAAACGGAAGAAGTAATAAGAGCAAAAGCTGCGCCAGACGTGCTTCCTTGAACATAAAAAGCATTGCTAGACGCAAACATTATGTTGAACTGGATTCCCCCTGTTGTCTCAATGCCAAATAAACGGCGGTTGTTTGTTCCTAAATTTGTTCGCTTGCACCAGAACGAAAACGTAAATGTCTTCCTGTTGCCCGCCGATGTGGGTGTTCTATTTAGATATGCACTATCAGCACTGTTAAACCGCAAGCTGCGCTCGATTTTATAGCCACCCGCACCGGCACTGGCTGCACCGAGAAAGAAATTAGACCCGCTACCTAAGCTCATTGGAGATCAGTGGTAAGGACTGCCTGAATTTCAGAAGGAGTTGAGCAATAATACGAAAGTACGTCCACACCGCTTGCAGTGGTTGTCAAGGTGGGAGCAGTACCTCCGGTAAACTGCCAACCGCCTGAGTACGAAAGAAGACGAGACCCTACACTGTCCTGACGGATAGTGATACTACCTGTCTGACCTCCGCTGGGAGTAGTAGGGGTGTTTAAAGTTGAAGAGCCGCCAAGGGTAATATCAAAATTATTACCTGCGCCGAAGTCTAATAAGATAACTCCAGAAGTAAGTGCGGTCGTAGTGACGGCGCCAATTGATTGGGACTGAGTCGTAACAACGCCAGTAATTGGTCCGCCTGCAATTGCGTATTTATCGTCGAGATCAGTTAAGGCTGCGTTACCAGAGGCAAGCGCTTCAGACCCTAAGACTAAAGCCGCATCGCCGCTGGCCGAGGCCGTATAACGATTATCGAGTACACCAACATCAACACGTTTGTTGGCGACACCAGATGCCTGAATAACAGGAAAGTAATCACCACTGGCGAGAGTGGTGATCGCATTAAATTGGGATATCTTTTGGCTGGCCATACTTAAGCTGCGCTCTCTAACTTAATTGTAGAACCATCCTCTTGTAGGATAGCATCGATAAAAGGCACGTTAGTGTCTTCAAGAAGAAAAACTGACGTAGGGTTCTCAACAAAAGTAGGTCGACCTATTTCAATATCAATCTTTGAGGTAGTAAGGGCTCTACCGATTGGTGTTAAATAAAAACCTGCATAGCTGGTTAGAGCTATACCAGAAGATACCACTTCATAAGGTTCATAAGCTCCGCTTGTTGTAACTGATAGGTACTGAACTTCTCCAGGAATAAAAGTAGAACTGGAAGTATAAACAGCGTCAGTGTTTACTCGAATTAAAGAACCAGCAGCACCTGTGTCTATGGCCACACCGGCAACACTTGCCTGACTTAGTTCTAAAGCAGATGCTTTGACAGCTAAGCCAGTTTCACTCACATAGACCGCATCGCCTGCAGTTATAGCTTCAGAGGTGCGAAAGGAAACAATTGCCATATCGACCTAGAGAATAATTTCTAGTCTAACCCTTGCCTTGGCCAATTTTCTTCTTCCTGCCGTGAGAAGGTTTGGAGTGCAGGCCATCGCCTTGGCGAGTCTTCTTGGGCTTGGACTCAATCTGTTGAACGTTCTTGGGTTTCGACATTAGTCGACGTTGTTAACAGTCAGGATGATACTCGGAATGTCGGGGTGTGCTGGGACTGCGTGTCCGCTCGCAGCAAGAGCGACAACATTTAAGTCATCAGCGTGCCAATAGAGTTCTGCAAAATCGTTAGTGTCCATAGAAAGCAAGAAGTTCCACGCGGCAACATTACGATCCGAAGATCCCTCGACAACGATAGTGGTTGCACTCCAAGGAACACCTACACCGTTCTTGCTCAACCAAATATCTACGTCTTCCTTATTAGCACTACTCTTCTCTAGTTGTGCGGAGAACTGGATGTTGTACACGCCAGAGTTAGCGACCTGGATCATCGATCCCGACACGACCGCAACGCCACGGGAATCAACAGTGGTGTTGTACGTGAACGCGTTACCGGAGGCTGCTGAAGGGTTTGTCTGTGTTGTAGTGTCAAAAGCGTTTAAGAAATACCGCTGTGTCGCTGGTGTCCCAGCAGCGCCGCTAGGACCAACAGCACCACTGGGTCCGGTAGGGCCAGGAATACCGTTGTTAATCAGAACAAGAGCACCATCGTCCCTAGTCGTATATAAGTAACCAGACGGAGTATCAAGTATGAGTTCACCAACAGAGGGGTCGCCCGTAACTACTCCAGATGCAGTTCGCTTAAGACGCTGATAGTTAGCCATCAGAAGACACCTCCGTCAATATCGATGTCAGCCCACTCGGAGCCGTTCCAAACCTTCAGGCGATTCGTAGTTGTGTCGAGCCAGCCAGCACCTTGAGTACTTGCAGCAGGTGCAGACGCACCATAAGCAAAGCTTCTTTGAGGACCAGCCTCGTACCAACCAGAGGTAGTTGCGTCGTAAACGAACAACGAGCCCATGAGGGTGTTGAACCAAATGCTTCCGTCTCGAGGAGGTGAGTTCTCGCCAGTGCCGGAAGGCGCCGTCTCGGACTTGAGGGCGATTGCTTCTGCGTTCGTCTGATACCAAGCAGGATCTCCAACGGAGCCGCCGCTCGCGTAAACGAACAAGCGTCCCTCGTTAGTGTCGAACCAAAGATCGCCAGTCGAGTAACCAGTCCCAGGGCTACCAGAGACGGTGACTGATGCTCCACCACCGCCGCCGCCTTGGGTGTCTGTACCGCTAATAACAGCAACAGTACCGCTATAAAGTACCGTTACACTGCCGTCACCAACAGCGTTAAGGTTAATTCTTGTGCCTGCGTCGGACAGATAAATACCGGAACCAGCGCTAATTGTGAGGCCGGAAGCAGAGGTAATAGTTGCGTTAATTACAGTGGCTGTACCACTAGTTGTGAAGTAAATACCAGAACCGGCAGCTATATCCGCTCCGCCGCCGCCACCTGATATCCCACTAATACTGGTGTTTAAGTCTTCTAGTGCTCTTACAACACCTTCAAAATTATATGGATACCCGTAAGGGCAACGAGAAAAAGAAGTGGTTCCCACGCCGCTTACTGTCCCAATAAGTTCTTCAATAACTAAAACGATACCCTCAAAAGATTCACTATGGAGTGAACGAGGTCGCGCACCGTGTGTAGGACAGGCTGGTACGTTAGTTTCTGGCATCTTTAAACGTAACCCTCCCGTCTCTCCAGTTTAACCGAGAGAATTAAAATATAAGCTAGCTAAAATCTAGTTTACTTTTTTAAAGGCTCTTGGACCACAAGTTCACCGTTGTTTTGATGGAACGCTAAATCTTCTGCTAACGCCCAAGCAGGTATGCCGAGCTTAGAAGCCCTGAGTCTCACCTGCTTCCAAGTGAGTTTTTCTAAGGGTTGAGCAGTAACTTTCGACACAGTGCTTCTGGAGATTTTACAAAGTCTACATCCTCTTAAGGTTTCTTCTCATCCACGGGCTAGCCGTCACCTCATAGACTCGTTCTGAAAAAAAAATCCTCAAAGACTTTTTCTAAAAAGCTCTGTCTACAACAGGAATCCATCTACTTAAATATCTATACGTATATAGAAAGTGTCTTAATAAACGTCTTATAAAAGGTGTCTTAATAAACGTCTTGGGAAATAAGTTATGCGTCTCAACTTGCGACCGTCGGTCTGAACCCTTTTAAAGTTGCTCGTCTCAAAGTGACACTGTTGTAGACTCAGCTTTATAAAAAAGAAATTTAAATAGGAATTTCTACACATACCTCACTTCTGTGCGCTGTGTGAGCTTTAAGTAAGTACAGAAACTCTTAACGCGCTTAACCGGGCCTCGTGTTGCTAAGATCCCGTTGTCGCTCTCTATCGTTATGGCGTTTAACCACCGCGCTCTAGCTCTACTGGGCCTACTAGACCTCGATACAGCTGAACAGGAGCAGCCCTCCAGCGATCCCCTAGAGACCGAACAGCACGGGCATTGGAGAGTCGAGCACCACTCAGATGTCTCGGTATGGAGGTGCCTCTGTGGCAGGTCAGAACCTCTTCTTGTCCCGGCTAAGTACCGCAAGAGGGTTCGACTCCCCAACGACCTCGTCAAAGCTTGTGAGATCTGCCGCCACGAGCTTGCTACCGCTGACAGCAAGACGAGCCTGCTTCTGGCCTTCCTAGAGCGTCACAGACCTCTACTCAACGAACACGACCATTTGGAGTACAGGGAGGATCGTGGCTACCTGTTCAGCTTCAAGGACGGCCAGAGCGCTCGAACCAAGCGAGTAGTGTTCGAAGCCTTCTATAAGAAAACATTAGGAGCTAAGGACCATGTGAGTTCCATGTGTAGAAATCCATTGTGCATCAATCCCTACCATCTATGCGTGAAGTCTGCTCCCAATCTCCAAGTGACTCCTCAGATGAAAGCGCTCGTAGGGAAGTTATTCGAGCTAGGTTTGTCCGCAGAAACAACGCGATCCGTACTCAACGAGAAATTCGAAACGCAATTGTGTCTTTCTACAATCCAAAAAATCAGAGCAGGATTAAAGCGATCCGCACCCATCCTCAACTAATACTAGATCTCAAATCAATTCAACCTGCTAGCATCAGCGAGATTGCTCAGGAATCTGGACAGTCTAAAAGTTCTACTCGGAACAAATTAAATCAACTCATCACCCTTGATCTAGTTAAAAGGATCAGGTTTGAGCACCACACTCTCTTTTGTCTAAATGGCAGTTACAACTTACAGATCGCCTCAGTACTCTCAGAACTCTTCGATTGATCCTCAAAGACCTATTCTCTGGGAAGAAGAATACGTCATCGAAAATCTTCCGCGTTGGATCTACACCGATAACAAACCTCCTGAATCAATCACGGAGTGCAAAGCTCACATCAGTTCGATTGAGTACACCCTAAAAGACATCGACTTACAGATTGAAATACGCGAGCTGGAACTTAAGACGGGGAACAGTAGGCACCAATCAACATTTGAGTACGACAAGTGGAGGGTAGGTGCTCTTCGTGCTAAGCAAAACCATCTGTACCTCTTAAACGCTCACAAGTACTGGTTAATCAAAAATACAACAGAGACTGTTGACAGCTCTCAGAAGCTTGATAAGCTTATTGCGCTGCTCGTTGAGGACCCAGCCGACTTCTGTGCAAAAGCCCAAGCACTCCTACAATAACTTCGTCAGTTGTGTAAGAACGGCCACGCTGGCATTGGGGAGTGCGGGTAACGTTTTTGTCGTTTCCGTACCCGCCGTAAGCGATCCTGAATGCCTGGTACCAGGTGTTTAAGGAGGCTCCCCTTTTTAATTCAATGGAAATCCTTAGAGAAATCAAAGACATCAGAGACGCACTCAACAACATCGATGTCTCTCTTCAACTTCTTGTATCTAGCAACAACGGTGAACACCGGACAACTGGATTTGTATCAAAAAAAGTAGTCGCTCAGCGTTTGAATATCCCAAGCGTTGCCGTCGATAAATTGATTCATCAAGGACTCGTAAGCGGAGGAGAAACCGGCCTTGTAGAAGGTAAACACTTCTGTAAGCTGGATCCGACCGAACAAAACAGCACTAAGTTTCTGTTCGACATCCACGCTGTCATCAATTCCGCCTGGAACAACTTTAAAAATGTCTGATTTATCTAGAGGCGCTTCTGATCTGGTGAAAACCCTTTTCAAGGGTAATGAACAAGAGCGAATGATCTCAGCGGGTGTCGTTCGTACGATCCTCGCAGATATGACGCGGCTTTACTTTGAAAATAAAGCAGCTAGGGGCAAGGGAATTTTAGTCTTTAATCCGAGTGAACCCGAAGCTTCAAAGTATTTAACTTTGCGGGATCTAGAGAACGACCTAGCCGTGGCCCAGGAGGGTATGGATAAAGAGTCCGAAGACCTTTTCTCGAAGATCATTAAGGTCATTGAGAAGGAGGACGAGTCTGACTTAGCACTGGTTGCAATGGTTCAGTCCACTGAGATTGCTATCCACCTAATCGACCCAGCTGAGGCGAACAAAAAGATCGATGAGTTATCAAACGGTCTCATTTTCTGAAGAAGATTATGTTTCTCCGCCAGAGTTAATAGCAACAACCACGGCTTTCTTTGGCGGAGAGATAGATTTAGACCCAGCCTCTAGCGAGTCTGCAAACTCGGTTGTCGGCGCCTCCCGTTATTTCACTTGGAAAGAAAATGGACTTAACCAAGACTGGAAGGCCAAAAGCGTATATCTATTCCCACCTCGTTTAACGCTTGAAGGTAAGGATCAACCTAAAGACACAACTCTATTTACTAAAAAATTAAGGTACACAAAATCAGCTCAACGAGTGTGGCTCGAACTCTGCTACAAGAAATGGATACGCAAAGAGTTTGAGCACGCTGTTGTGTTTCTTACTTCATCAGAGGTAGCGCTGCTAGTAACGCAGAAGATTAATTTTGATTTTCCTCTATGTATTCTTTCGAAAAGACCTAGCCTTCTAAAAGAAAAAAATTTAAAAGCTATTCGTTCAAAAGTATTTGGGTTTGTTTATTATCTGCCGTCTACAGAAAACTACGAGGAATCAGTTAGAAACTTTTATACGCTTTATAGTACCCTGGGGCGGGTGTATGTGTAATAGGTTCTTGTGACGCCCATGTGTCGTCAGGTCCGTAATTATCCTTTTCTCCGAAGCCCACGCCGGTTGGACGTTCTCTTTGTAAACGTTGCCGAGCTTCTTTTTGGTTGCTTTCGATTTTTTCCTTCAAACTGACGTTAAAAAGTTCACCAGCAAACCTGTGTGAACGCGGCTCACGTTCTACCGAGTTGTATCTCCTCTCGACGTAGGACTCAGCTCTACGTTCAAGAGGAGATCTACTAAGTTCAGACATTAACCCACGTTGCCGTAATTCATAAGCCCAGCAACATCTCCGCTTGTGTTGTAGTACTTACCGATCGCGTCTGCGGTATTACGTGAACCATAGATAAATCGACTGGTCTGAGGATCACTGTAATCGTACATTTGCTTGTACTTGGGATTCATAAAGCGTTCCCCTGCTCTCCCCAGTCGATCTTCATCAATCTGAACAACAGCCGGATCTAAAACAAGGTTTGTGTATCCGCCAACTCTGTTAGCAAGACTATATTGATCTTGAATCTCGCCAACGCGATTACCTAAACGGCCATATTCACTGCTGATGTCTGGACTCAGATCCAGATCGGCTCGACCTCTAGCCTGAACATCACGGATTGTGTTTGCAAAGTTATCGTAGTACTTAGCTAATGCTTGCTCTCCAGTTAAACCAGTCAAGCCTGGATAAATATTAGAAATTCGTTTGTCGACTTCTTCTTGAGCTTCGCCAGTCTTCTCTTCCAGGATGTCCGTGGCTTGTTCAATGTAGTCTTCTACACTCTTGCTGCCGCCATCACCAAAAAGTTGGCCTAAAGAACCTCCAAGAGCAGTGAGAGAATTTCCTAGTGCAGTCCAGTTAGGACTCGCTTGACCGCTTTTTCTACCAGCGCCACTCCAATAAGTGTCACCTAAATTCAGGTCAAACCCTGTAGGGTCGAACTCATTCTTCCAATCAACAGGAGCGTTCTGCCAACCGCCGTTTCCAAAAGGTGCTTGTGACATAACTCTGACGGCCTTAAATTAAAGATTCTGGTTCTTTAAATGATTCTAATGCCAGTTGCAGTAGAGATTTGATTTCGTCTCTAGTTGTATCTACATAGGTAGGTCTTGGTTCGTAAGAGCCCACAGGTGCTCCTTGGCTGCTTTCGGAAGGCGTATTTCCAAAAATATCTGCAAGTGCTCCAGCAGCACCTAACCAGTCAAACCCGCCGGAGTTAGAGCTGGGAGTTTGATCGCCTGGACCAGGAGCTAAAGACATAACCTAAACCTAATTACAACCAGTTTAAATCAAACTCTGAGGTGTTTTGTTAAATGCACTAAGGGCTTGAAGCGCGAGTGCGGCTGCAGCTTCTTTGTAACGAGCCACCTCACGTCCTCTTTCTTGATTAACTAGTTCTTGTTCTTTAGCAAGATCTTTTTGAGCTTGCTCTTCAGCCCTTGACTGTTCAAACATCTGACCCAAAAGCGACTGCTCTCTTTTAAGAAGTCCTTCCGCAGTGCTTTCGAGACTAGGGGACTGATAAGTAACAGAAGAGGGAGTGCTGTCTGGCTGCTTATCAAACTTATCTCTAAGAAGTTTAAGGACGGCTTCGAGACTGCTAGTTTTGTCATCACTACCTGATTGCCCTACTTTCGTCTCGCCTTCTGATTGCCCTACTTTCGTCTCGCCTCCTGACTCGACTGCTGCGTAGGTGTTTTGGGGCGGAAGCTCTCCACCGTATGCAAAAGCAATAATCGATTCGGCTGGTTTGATTGGCTGACCGTAATAACTCACACCTTCAAGAGTCGGGAAAGATGCCCACTCAGGAGAAAGCTTAGAGAGTGTCTCGCGGTTAATTGGATCTGTATCTGGGTTTACTCCCCTCATACGAACTAATTCAAGAGCACCTAGATCCTGCGAAAGAGGAGAGAAATCTGGGAGTTTTAGTTTGCTCTGCACTGATTCCCAAGTGCCCGGCATAAATTGATAGGCACCAGCAGCAGCACTGCTGTAATTAGGTGTGTGGATCACACGATCAGGGTGTCTTGAAAGATCGCCAAACGTACCACCTCCGAACAAGATGTCGTACTTTGGCTTGTTATCTGCCCACGTGCCTTCGGCGAAAGAAATAGCCTTAAGCCAACGACGAGCGTTATCAGAGATATTGGCCTCAGACATCTCTACCTTCTGAATCATCGAATATATCTACATTAGTATCAATTGCTAGACCAAGTTCGTCCATCACTGACTTATAAGCCCGTTCCCTGCAGACAAATTTAAAAATAGTTTTCCAGAGATACTGATCTCGATCTGCTCCCTTTAAATCGTTGGCATTGTTCTTCAACCTAGTAAGGGTGAAGTCATCCTCGAGAGTCAGGCCGACAACAATAGATTCAGATTCATCAAACACGGCGACCCCTTCCATTCCTATGAGTCTAGAGCAAGACACTAAATAGCATAAAGATCACCAAGCTTTGCATGACCAATAACGTGCTTTTAACTTACTTCCTGGACTATCACAGTTGTGTCTCGCTCTAAAACTCTCGCGTCTCTCTGGGATGTGCTTTTTAATGGTCATATTTGGATCACCGAATCTCACGAGACGCACCTTGTCCCCTTCTTTGGCTGCCACAGCGAACTTTTTCCCTCCGTCTGAGTCTCGACGAGGCTTGTTGTATCCTGAGAAACGTTCGCCCGCAATGCGAATGGCCATGAGGCTTTCAAGCTCTTCTTAACAGTTTAGTAGATAAAAACCAAAGAAAGTCTAAAGCCTATAATCACAGAGTCCCTTAATAAATATCCCTGCTAACCTTCTATCGTTGACACCATCGACAACGTCACATTAAATGGAATCTGCACGGCTCCTGACCATCGCACAGACTGCAGAGCTTCTCAACTGCTCTGCTGGTTTTGTACGCAAGCGCATTGCTCTGACTGAAGCCAATCAACCCGGTGGTTGGCCCAAAGGCATCTTCGTTAATCTCCAACCTAACGGTGCTAAGTCTCTCTACCGCATCAACCAGGATGCACTTGAGGTTTACCTTAAGGGTGGAGAAGAAGAGGCTAAAGTAGAAGAAAGCGTCGCTTGCGCTGTCTGATAAAGCTATGACTTCCTCCAACATTTCTGAGATCTTCAGCAACGCTGTTGAAGCTCCCACCGAGCAAGTAATGCTGGAGGAAGTTATCGTTAAAAAGGAGACCTCCGCTGATAACCTCGTTTATCAGATGGTCTCCTTTGCATCCTATATTTACCAACTGAATACTCAAGCTCACTTGCTCCACCTGAACGTGGAGTGTTCGAATTTTCTAGCTGTTCACAAGTTTCTAAAGAAACAGTACGAAGAGCACATTGCTGATTTCGATACCATCTCCGAAATCGTCAGGAGCATGGACTACCTGATGCCTTCATGCCAGTGTGGGCTTATGGACGCCTACAAGAAGTTCCCAGCTGTCAAAAATTACGACGCTCGAGAAGGTCTCACCACCTATACCAAAAACCTGGAAAATGGTGGAATGATGGCTAAAGATCTCGTAGAAATGGCTCGAGAAGTTGGATGCCCTGATTGCGAGAACGAGTTAGCCGCTGTTTGTGGTCGGTTGTTCAAAGGAGCCTGGAAGTTAAAAGCTACTCTCAGAAGCTCTATGTAAGAATCCAGCCGCCGTTGGCCGAGACGTAGAGACCACTAGCACCGGCATTCAAGTAAACGATCTCTCCTACAGCTGCTGCTGGTAACGACGTAACCACGCGGATTGCATCTGCTTGATCTGCTGTGCTTGCAGAGTTAGCAGTAGTCGCGCTATCTGCGAAAGCGGCACCGATTTTCTGCCAGGTGGAACCGGTCCAGACTCGTAGATAGTAGCTACCAACGCTTTCAACCCAAAGCTCGCCTACAGAATTACCTGCGGAACCAGCAGGGCTCGAATTAGGTGCTGTTGTTCCGTAGTGATTAGGTCCAAACTTTCGAATTGAACCAGCTGAATCTTTGAAATAAAGTCCAGGTTCGGCGGCACCAAAAGAAAGAGCTAGCTCACCCGCCTGAACAGTTGATGTATTCGGTCTGTCAGAGGAATTACCCGTCCTTTTAGAGAGGAGGATTACAGGTGTGGATGCCATTAATAAGAACCCCCGTTTATAAGTGAAGGATAGGAGGGATAAGGTATCAACACGCCATTAGCGTACGAACCACCATCAAAGATTAGAGACGACCCGCTCGTCAAAACTCCGTTTAAATATTGACCGCCATCATACCTAGGAGTCAGATCAGGGTCTGGAGGGGCAAAAGGATTGTATTCAGAAATCTCAAACATCTCAAAGCCAGAAGCAGTGATATCTGTACTCGTCCCTGACGCTAGTGTATCAAAATTTAATGCCTTAATCATAGTAGGCATCATGTCACTGTACATCATGTGATTCGGTACAGTATTTTTTGACGGACTGTACTTCTCCCACCATCTGAGACGTTTCTGTCGTTTGTCGAAAGTATTAGCCTTGACCAGATTAATCTCAAATTCCTCACGGTATCTATCGTCCATCGGTTCATCCGTGGGCTGATCGAGCCACAGGTAGGGGAACATATCCTTACCGAACCTATTCTGCATATCCCAGAAGGAGGCGTAGATATGCTTACAAAATCTTGGTGCAAAATAGACTAAATTTGGATCGGAGTACGTCTTATTACCATCTGTATAACTCGGTAAGTTGAGTAGTTTTTTGGTATATAAAAAACCAAAATCCCTTGTGTAGCCTGGATAGTCTCTTGTATCCTGCTCGCGATCAGGCTTCCCGTAGTCGGGACCAGCATCATACCTACCGGGTTTAAGATCTTGCGGAGTGGTGTAAGGGTACCGGCGCTTTAAGTTGTACTCATAAAGATTAAAATCTTCCCTGCCTAAATAATCAGGGCAGTTACAACTGAAACGCATCTCAGTCGTGAAATAGTCCCCAACCGTGGGAAGAGAAGCGGGAGCCTGAAGGGTCTCGTCGTTAATAACGGACCAGCTGTTATCAGTGTCAACCGAGATAAAAATACTGTTGAAAATAGGAGCAAAACCAGGCTCGATAGGTGTGGTTCCATTACCAACACCTACAACTACATAGTTACCGTAAGTACTTTTTTCAGTACCGTCAGAAGCGAATCTATCCGAGAGTACTTCTCCCTGAAAGAACGAAATAGGCGGACCAAAGTTACTAGATAATTCGACGGCGTAAACCGTGTCACTTGTTTTAGTTACTGACTTGATAGAGTAACCGAAATCCAAAAAGTTAAATGAATCCCTAGGACGGATGGCCACCATCCGCATAGCCATGTCTTGATGCATGGAGGGATACATATAGCAAGCACCCGGAATCGCTGCACCAACACCAATATCACCTGTAGTCCAGTATCTAAAAGAATAGTTCAGGCCCACGTACGCTTGGTTAGCGTACATATAAAGTTCGTAGCCTCTACGCCAACGCGTCCACATAGACGCGTAGTTGTAATCGAAAAGAACGCTGAAGTCCTTTAAGTTAAAGTCTGGACGAAACTTTCTTTTAAAAGGAACTGGGCTCGATAGTTGTCGAGCCGAGCTAGCTCCATCAAATTTAGAAAAGCCAAACGACGACTTCTTTGGACGGTGATTATCCCAACCAAAGTTGTCAGAGCCGTTTTTTCTAGCCACGGGTCAATAGAAACCGCCTTGGGCCATGATCGAAATACCTGAGGCGCTCAAACCACCAGACACTGCAGCAGGACCATCGCCGAGATAACCAATGCAGAGGATGTAACCTTTCTCAAGGTACATAGCTTCTGACTTACCGCGCTCGATTGGGTAAACGAGGTTAGTGTCACCGACCTGAGGTGTGGGCGCAACTGTCGCAGGTAACTCGACTCGCTGGATAACACCCTCGGTGCCGCCTGAGAGGCCCACCTGGAATTTACCAACCAGAAGAGAAGTTGAGGTAGAGGGAGCTGCTTGGTTAGGTGCGTAGACATAAACACCAAACGCTGCAGTACGGACACCGCCGTCGTCAGGATATCCCTCGGCAGAAACTACAAAGATATCCTCGACAAGTGCGCCGTCTTCAGAAGGGATGTCGCCCACACGGACTAACTGGACCAAGCTGGCAAAGTCAGGATTGCTAGCGTCGGTAACTACGGTTGTGCCGTTGTTGATCTTCGCGCCCCGGAAAAAAGGGCGGTCAACCATCAGTGGCTGCTTGTTAGTGCTGGTTGAAGCCATTGTGTGTTCCTAAAAGAGGTGAGAAGATCCGTTAGAAGGAAGACCAGTCTCTGGGAAACCAAAGACCTTGCGGGCACCGGGTCCGATTCGACCTTCTGGTGCTTTCCTAGCCACCTCTTTGAGCTGTTCAAGACTGTAACCCTTCTCCAGACCCGCTTTTAAATCTTCAAGACCAAAACCGGGCTGCCCGTAGGCCGAATAATCGAAGTCTTCCAAAGGGGCGATAGGTTTAGTTAAGTCTGGAAACGCACGAGTCTTTAAAGCTTCAGCTCCTTGAGCCGGTGTAAGATCTCCACTCCTGATCGCATTTTGAATTAAAGAGTTAAACTCCTCACGTTCTTGCGAATCGATTTTATCTTGTCGTGCTTGACGCATCATCTCGTCACTTCTCTGTTGCTGATTCTCTAGCAACTCGAACATCAGCCTCTGACTAGCCATGCGGCGATTGCCGTAACCAGGCATTGGAAGAGGAGTGCCTTCATAACCAAACTTAAACGCAACGGCTGCCCTCACAAGAGGTGTCAAAGCGTTGGCAATGTCCGTAACTGTTTTAACGAAGCCGCCTTCTTTTTTCTGAGGAGCGCTATCTGGTTTAGGTCTATAAACAGTCTCAGGGGTGGTAGGTCCACCAAAAGCACCCGGTTCACTATCCATCACAACGGGTCTATCGTAATCCATTTCGACCAACCGCTCAGTTGGAAAATAAGGACCGGAGTAGGACATCGTTACTTCTTACCTCTAGTTAGTTTACTTGAATTACTGCGCGCCAACTGCAGAAAGATAAGCATCTAACACTGCGAAAGGGTTATGCTTAATCTTAGGAGACACAATCGGCTTAGTTGCAGCATTAAGATCGTGAGAACCTGGAGTGCCTACAACAGCAGCTTCACCAGCGAAAGCTGCGTTGCCTACAGCATTAGCAGTGTTTAAATTACCGAGTGAAGAGCCGACTGAAGCAGAAGCGGAAACCTCGGGAGATTGCTGATTATTTTGTTTTGCGTACTCGCGTTGCTGTAAAGCATAGGCGAGAGCTGGATTTGCTTCGGCCCAGGTTGCGAGATTCGCGGACAACTCAGGAGAAGAACCGCGAGCACGCATAAATTCAATCAGCTCGCGAGTCTTATCTGCTTGTCCAGCGTAATCACTCACCGCTTTACGATACTCAGCAAGGCTGCCGTACTTCTCGGGAGATAACGGTTCCGTCAGACTGACTGCTGCAGCTGCTATTGGGTCAATTGCCACAGCTTCTCGCAGCAAACCTCTCTGCGTTTCGGCCTCGGTATCACCCCTAAAATCTAGGGGAGCAGGAGGAAGCACAGGTGGAGCAGGAGGAAGCACAGGTGGAGGAGGAGGGTTTGTAATTGGATTGTCAGTGACTGGTTCTGCTCCTGTTGCCGCGTTAGCTGCCGCCGTATCGACCATCTCCTGACTCTGAGAAGATTGGTTTAGAGCCCCGAGTTGGTCATAAACCCCATAGCCAGCGGTACCAAGAAGTGCTGCTAAGGTTGCGTCACGACCAAAATTCACGCCCTCACCAGCTAATTTTCTAGCAAATGCGTCAGCAATAAGCTGTTGTTCATTAATACCACCGACATTGAACTCAGGTCGAGGTGCTTGTCGGCCAAGCGGAGACGATGCACCGGCAGGCATACGAACCGCATCAAATTTAGCCAGCTGCTCAGCAATAGAAGGATCTCGCTTTACGAGAAGGCTTAATTGACCATCAAAAAAAGGATCGACGGGACGAGGACCGAAAAATGTTCCAGGGATAGGGAACTCTTTTGCTGGCTTCAGACTGTTGAGTACTCGCTGTACTTCCGGATCCCTTGGGTTGCGAACGGGAACACCTGCCTCAGGCATTAATCGACCGCCCACGTTTGCACCTTTACGGGTGAGTCGTCCTGTCCTCGAAAACATATTATCTGGTGCAGTACTACCCGCAGGAAAACGTGTAGTACCAATAGTAAGTTGTGTTCCTTGAGGTCCGGTAAGGTTGCCAGGTGAAGGAGCTGGCCGTGCCAGTTCAGGCATAAATTCAGCTGAGGCGATCTCCTTTCGAACAGCTGGTGTCACACCTCGATCACCAAGAGATACGAGAGCACCGGCAGGTTCGGGACCAAACTGAGTTACAGGGGATGTCTGAGGAACAACTCGTTGGCGTGCAGCAACTCCACGTCCAAATTCTGGTACCGGAGCCTGTTGAGAACGAACAGCTTTAATCGCTCTCTGGGTTGCAGAAGGGGACTGACCAATAAGTCCCGGTGGAGGTAAAGAGGGGACTTTAAAACCTAACTTTCTAGCTTGGTTTATAAGATTTTCGTGAAGTACACGGTTCCCAGTCATTGCTGCGCTTGAAAGCGCAGGAACTAATATTTTGTTATAAAAATCATCAGCGTTTTTAACAACTAGTTTGGTACCTTCCCTAACGCCCCACTCGGCCAGATCTTGAAAAATACCCATTTTTACCGGAGCGAGCTAAACCAATAAATCAATCTTAGCGCCAGTTAGCATAAAAATACAGGCGGTCAGATCGTGATACGTCAGGAGGACCAGGGATAGCTTGCACAAATTCTCCGCCACTTCTTTCAAACCGATAACGAGCCGCCACGGGGTTCTTATAGTTTGGAACGTAGAGCATTTCAGCTAAACGATCGCACTCAAACAGATAGTTCTCACGCCAGATACGAGCTGTCTCGCGCTTGTCCTGAATGCTGATCGAACGAGACACATCACCAAGAATGGTTTCTTGACGGCTCGTGGCACGACCAGTGGCAAGCTCCGTTAAACGCTCAGCTTCTTCACAACGTTCTACTTGTTGAACAATCTTATCGTAATAAAATTCACTTGGAATACTATTACACGCTTCTAGTAATCTGGCGTAATCTCCAGCTGGTACAGTTGCGATATTAAAACCTAAATGATAGGCAACACGACTGAAGTTAAAATCATCTAAAGCGTAACCAAACGTTTGAGCAGGGTTACGCGTTAGCTGGTTTACAGCTGCGTAAATAACTTCACGCTTACTTGCGTCAGTCGTAGTGGCGTTAAAAGTAACGCCCTGCTGAGCAAGATAACTTTGAATCTGCTCTAGCTCGTTTTGGGAAAGCTGAGCCATATGCTAAAACCCACTACCTTATTTACCCATTGTAAATGAGGCAGAGGGTTCTAGATAGTAATAAGTAAATGAACTAATTTAATCACTCAACATAAACAGAACCCGTGGCAAAAACTTCCTTCCACTCGACGCGCTTGATTGATTCAAGTTGCTCAAGCTTAGTAAAGCGTTCACCAGGCAAACCCTGTTTGAGTTCAATAATTTCCTTAGCTGTTTTAAGGCCAACACCGGGCAGACACTGAGTCAAACCTTCCGCAGTCAGGTTGTTGAGGTTAATCCGGTTGTCGACAGGAGGCAGAGGCTTAACGACCTTTGCTGGTTCTTGCTCCTGAACAACTTTTCGTCGGCCACGGCGTGTTTGCAACTTATTTCCACCTCCTTGAGGTTCTGTATCCTCAACAAACTCGTCTACTTGGTCCTTATGGGCGTAAAAGACCTTACCTGATGTGTTAGAGCGCACCATGAAGTACTCACCCTCGTCGTGAGTCGACAAAATATCGATTTTGATGCCACTAGGCTTGTAAACTTTGGAAGACATCCCGAAAGTCAGTATATAAGCAGCAGTTTAGAGCAAAATTTCAAGAAATCTCCTATTCCTTTTTAAGGTCATTAAGTGCATCTGTTAAACCATCTAAAAAATCCTTTCGTTTGGCCCAGGTGTCGCCTCCATCCTGGCCTTTTTTAGGATTTATGCACTCAGGGTCGTTAACCATGTTACATACAAGCCCCGCAAGATCTAATTCATCACCTTTAGCACCTGTTTGCCAGTGATGTTTCCCATTAAGCCACACTGCACCACATCTTTTACACTCTTTTCGCTCTAATTTAAGATCTGAGAGGTCTTTATCGTCCATGTAAGTGGAAAAACAAAGTACTCGTTATTAACTCTGGCACCAGAATGTTCTTAATACGCTAAAAATTTGCTTAAAAACATCAAATCAATAAAAAACCCTCCCGAAGGAGGGGTCTAAAGGCTCTTTTTACTTGACGTAAGTATGGCCACGGTAAACAAATGTTCCGTGATTCTCTTCGCAGGGTTGATTTGGAGTGTAACTAACTCCTCTATAAGTAGTGTAGTGAAGCTTAGCTCTCTCAAACTCTTTGCGAGCACGGATTAGCTTTTGACGGGCAGCCTCTAAGCCCATGACTTGAACAGCAGTCACTGGAAACCTCCTGGTTATGAGAAATTTCCCGTTCCTTCAGCCCTTTCGTGGCCTACTTGCGTCTCTAATGAGATGAACGTCTTTATATTATAGAGCATCAACAAAAAACCCCTCCCGAAGGAGGGGTAATGTTTCGCTCGTCCCTACTAAGGATATCAGGAAGGAGAGGTAGAGGTGTAGATCTGTGACTCGATGACACCATCGGGCTGCAGAGCGACATCTTGACGCTCGGGGGGCTCGTCGGGGACGATCCAGCAGACTTCGCAAATAGCGAGAGCCTTGTCTTCGCCAGACAGTTTGCCAGCAGAAGCACGGTTGTCGTAGACACCGGAACCCTGGAACAAACCAGAAGCGGATTGATCGCTGGTAGCGAACAGTTTCCACTGGGTTTCGGAACCAAGAGCCGAAAGGCTGCTGGAATCGATGATGTTGGTGGAACCAGTGCTGCCGTTGGCGATGCGGCTGGAAGAACCGGCGATAGAAACACCGAATTGACCAGACACCACGGTGCCGTCGTCCTTCAGACCTTCACCCACTGCGGGGATAAGGGTCAGAGTAGGAGTAGCGGAACCGCCTGCAACACCGGAGCTGACGAGGTCACCGCCGTCAACACGCAGAGAAGCGCGATACACATAAGCACCGGCAGGAGCCTTGATGCCGTCAGTGATATCAGCCCGGACATCCTTGTGGAAGTCAGGGGAAGGAACGATAACGTCGCCGTTCAGGAAAGGCTGCTCAGCGCTGTTCTGACCAGAACCGTAGGGACGGGTGTAGTAAGAAAGCTGGTTGGTGGAACCAAGAGCTTGGAAGCTCATGTCCACATAACCGACAGCCTGCTGGGCAATCCAGCCGGGACGGAACACCACGCCCACGGGGCCACCAACGGGTTGGTTGGTGTAGCTCGTTTGAACGCCATTGGCGTTCTCGAACTGCATGGTCTTTTCTTCGTGCCAGTAACGAAGAACGTTGGTGTAGTTGCCAGGATAAATCTTGGCAACGTGCAACTGATTGGAATTAATAGCCATTGTTAGTTACCTCCTCAAGCGTCGAAAGAGTAACCAACGGTGACGAAGTCAGCGTTCAGAAGCTCGAAACCTGCGTACAGGCTCCAGATCATCATGATGAAACGGCTGAAGTCGTCGTTGTTGTTGAGGAGCACCTGGGCATTGTTGCCGCCGATGCCAACACCAACTGCCTGGGGACCAAAGAAGATACCGACTGCTGCGTTGTAGTCAGCGGTGGAAGATGCGATGGTTGCGTTCTGAGTCTGAGAAGGCATGTTGGTGGATTCGAAGAATCGCACACCTTCAAAAACAAAGCCCGTTGGCATAATGGGCTCGCCTGCCACGAAAGTGGCTTGGCCGAAGCCTTGACCCATGTACAGAGCAGCGTTGGGCTGCATACCGGACATGAGGGGGTTGATCTGACCGTTACCGGGGTAACGAGCAACTTCACGGAAGTCACTGTTCTGACGCAGGTGCATCAGGAAGGTCGGATCACAAACGCAACGATAGAAACCGTCCTGGAAGGTCGGGGTGTTGCGCTTACGCAGGGACTTGACCACGCGGAGGAGGTCGTCCTTAACGTCGAACTTAGCTTGCTCGGCGTTGGTGTAGCTAAGAGCGCCGGTTGCCAGATCGCCGGGGAAGTAGTAACCGCCCTGGGAGTCAGAAGCTTGGCCCTTAGAAACAGATTTCAGGAGTTCGTTGATGAACACCCGATCGCGCCACCGGCGATAGTCATCAAGCAGGGTCAGGCTGCCGATTGACTGGTGGAAGGTGGTCAGGTTGCCCGTATCAAGCAGCAGGCGCTGAGCAGTGATAAGAGTTTCCCGAGCGATCTTAAAGGTAGAAGGCTGGGTGGGATCAGAGGGATCTGCAGGACCGGTGTACTCCTTAAGAGTCACCAAAACTTTATCCTTGACAATATTGCGGCTGTTAGCAGTACCGATGGTCTGCTCAGCAGTACGCTCCCGAGATTCCTTAGAGCCAGGGTTACCGAAGAAGCGGTAACGATCTAACTGAACCGTCTGACCAGGCTGCTTGGAAAAGTCGTGAACGACCACCGGCTCGGCAGCCATCTCAACGATGTAAGCAGGGTGCGGACGGTAGAGTTCGGCACCAAGAATCTTCGGAAAATCATTATCGATAAACATCGATAAGTTCCGTAGAAACTACCTTCTTACTATACCTACTGTGACACCGTAAATAACCACCTACTGTTGCGTTTTTAGCGTTTTAAATTGATTTTTGGTTCGAGCTGTTAACACCAGGACTAAAAGTACGAACCATATTCCTTACGCCTTCACCCAACTTTCCGTAAACAGAACCGTAGTTAGGTACGTATCGACTCGATTTACCTCTATAACTGTTACGCACAGGAGATCCCATTTGCCCTGGAACACCTGTATATCTGGTTTCTGTGTATGTTTTGCAGTAGACGGGATAGTGATAAACCCACGCTGCTCTTGACCCTGTGGTGTCGTTTGTAGGGTTTGTGAGGGCTGGTGCTGCAACGCGTGGCTGAGCTACGCCGCCACCTGTAATACCTCCCCCGTCAATAGAGTTGTCGTTTGAACTAGGTGTTTGGAACGGAGAGTAAAGCTGATTATCGGGAACCTGTTCTCCATACCAAGTAAAGCTTCCAAAGTTTCTTAAACCTGGCTGAGGACCTATAGCAGTTTGGACAGTTGAATTAGCGGTCGAGTAAAGACCTTGAGCCCTAAAACCTACATAGCTATCCAGCATCCCGGAGGAATGAGGTGCTGTGTTTTCATAGTTAGTCCAATAACCTGAAATAGCAGGTGGAACTGCTCTCCATTCCGTGGTGAAGTAACCACTTAAATTAGGAGGACCGACAGGTACGTTTCCAAAATCAGCACCTTCGTCGTTAACGGCATACCATGTTTGACTAATACCCGAAGGGGTTACGTATCCGCTCGAAAAAGTTACGTAGGTATCTGTGAGATTTAAATTACTACCCGTCCGCTGAGGTCCAGATTGGGTGGGATGATAAAGATTTTTATCGTACTTCCAGTTAGTAAAAGGAGTGTAGACCACGAGTTTCTCTCCACCTATGTACCTTAAGTTTACTCGTCTTACAATATTTAAAAAAGATAGTGTTCGATGCTTACCCAAACCACTAAGGTCCTCGAACTCTTCTTCGAAGACGCAGAGACATCAATTGCTTGTTTTTCAGGCTCAATAACTGAAGCTATCGTTCACCCTCAAAAAATAAAAAAACTAATTGTTTACTTTATAAAAGCAGCAATAGCAGGTTATCTTTTGGCGACGTTCGTAAGCCCTGCTGTAGCAGAGAAATTTAAACTCACAGAAAAAGAGGCTGTAGCCGCCTCCTTTATCTGCGGTTATGCCGGGATAAGAATCCTCTCAAATGCCGAGAAACTTATCGAGGCGAAACTAAAGAAACGCATTAAAGACGAATCAACCTAAATCGATATTCACGGATTCGTCAAAACTTTGAGTCTCGGGTTGCGGAGCAGAAAAAGTTTCTGTCTGCGTTGAAGTCTCTTGCTTGTCCTCCTTAGCTTTTTTGCTGGGGCGGTCTCCTAAGGTACGCATCGATCTAAGGTCGTTTAAATTAACAATAGCAACAAAAAACCCCCTGTTTGAGCAGGGGGTCGACTAGGGATCCAAAAGGATTGTATCAATTGGGTTCCATGAACAGGAGCTTCGAGCGCAAAGCCTCGGGTCCCATGTTCTGGAGCATACGCCAAGCGTTTTCGGGGCTGCGGTTCATCACGTCGGAGAACTGCTCCCACTGTTGTTGGGGTGCGATGTTCTGAGAAGAACCACCGGCACCTGCAGGAGGGGCAGGCATGTCGTAGTTCTGCTGATAAGCCTGAGGCTGCTGCATACCCTGGTTAGCCAGAGCATTCTCGTCAACATCGACCGGCACAACTTCAGTAAAGAAGCGGTCGGTGTAGTTAGCCAGATGGTCGGGATCCGTCAGGATGGTCTGCATCGCATCGTGGCGAGCAGTGACAGAATCAAGCTTAGTAGCTTGATCGATCAGCAGATCTTCCAAGCCACAAGCGTATTGGTTGAGGATTCCAGGAGCCTCAATACCAAAGTGGCTAACGACCTCGGCGGTTACGGGGCTTACGCTCGTTCGCGGGGCCGTAGAAATTTGCGAGGAAGTTTGGGTCGGTGAGACGCTGGTAGGTAAGGTCTGCGCTGCCTGCTGTGCCTGGTAAGCCCAGGGTTGGGCCTGTAAATTCTGACTGAGCTGTGGAGTAGCCAGTGGTGCCTGCGTTTGGGGCGCTGACTGTAGATTCTGGCTGAGGGACTGAGAGTTGACCTGCGACAGAACCCGCTCCAGTGAGCCCATCGCTGCTTCCCAAGGATTGCTCGGGGAGGATTGCGACGTTGACTGGCTGTACTGGTTGCTGATAGAAGGGTCCGTAGCCGGTGCCACCTGCGACGGCGGTTGGGCTGTAGGTGCCGAAGCTACCGCCGGGGTAGCTGTTTGCGCCACCCATTGCGGGTAAGACGTTGTTGAGCCCTGGTCGTTGGATACCGCCGGGGCTGCCGCCGGGGAGACCGGGCTCGGGGTCGAAGCTTGGATCTGCTGGCTCATAGCTACCCGAGTAAGTTAGTTCTTCCGCAAGGTGGTCGAATGTCCTGTAAAGGAGCGGAGTGATATTCAGTCTAGGATCAGCCGCGAGAGGCTGATTAGGTGCAAGAGGATGCGGAGACTGCAACATCTGGCTTAATAATACCAGAAATTGTTGCATTGCTGATTGTGTTTGCTGCACCATCCTGAAGGGGAAACCCTTCAACATTTCGGCTCTTTCAGAGTCTGTCTTTTCAGGGAAAAGAAACTTCAGAGCTTCGATGCTGTCTACACCTAGTTCTTGCAGGTTTCTAACAACAATCGATTTCTGATTGATGTCATAGGCAGTGTCTTCGTAGACATCACCTTGGAACCTGTAAGTCACCTCCCGTTCACCGTCTTCCGGTAAACCGACTACACCTGGAGGAACTTTATTTTCCTCCAAGGCGACTTTCATCGCCTGATTTACTTTAGCTTCAAATCTTGCTAATGACTGCTGATACTTTGCAATCGACTCCTCAGTCTCCTCTTTAGGAGGTTTTGGTTCTTTCAAACCAGAAGCAGCTATAAACGATTCTCGGAAAATTTCTTCCTGGTGATAGATCATCATCTCTAAGAGACGATTGAAGCCATATGTAAGGAAGCTTTTATTCTTACGAAGAGCCGTGGCCTGGGCTCGACCCATGAGACCTTTAATTTCGGTCGCGGTAGCACCGGCAGAGATAGAAATCTCGTCGACACCGCCTAACGCAGTACGAATCTCTTCACGCAAAAGAAGCGTGTAGCGGTTCATATCACCATTAACTGGGTCGGGCGTCATATAGCCCACACGGTCGGAAGGTTCGACGTTCGCGATAATCCGTGGAACCCTAAGACCTGAACCCATTCCCGTACCAAACGGCTCGCTCACACGAGTCGAGGGACTATTGGCGCCCGAGAAACCACTCTGGCTACTAATAGTTGGACGGAAAGTGCTCTGAGTATCATTAGCCTCGACCAGATCACTTCGTGGACGAGAACTGATTAAGGTCGGGTTCCCAAAGAACTCAATGTTTTTAGCGATATTACGCGTCAGCTGATCGTGGAGAACGATCTGCTCCATAAAAGGATCAAACTCTCCCTCACCTTCAGTACCACTTGCGTTGGGTTTATTTAACACCTCAACTGCTGGAATAAAGCCGAGCGTGTTGGGCCTCTTCTTGGTAGGAGTTAAAACAGCTCCTGGCTCGAGGTCAAAACTCAACTCAGTATCAGTTTCTACCTCACTAATTTCATCTGCAGTAATAGTTAGACGAACATAACGTTTGTTCTGCCCATAACTTTTACTCGGTAAGCCTAAGTTTGCGTTCTTAACTTTATAGCTATATACGATAACAACTTCACTTACGTTACCGTTTACATCGTGATAAACACGGTACTGATTCTTGTTGAAGAAGTAAATTTGATATTTGAGTTTTGGGTCCGGCCTAAAGTAGAAAAGGCCACAGCCGTCGATTAGAAAGTTTCTGATGATTGCTGGAAAACGAATGTCCAGCTTGTTAAGAGAAATAACGTCGTCTAAAAAGCGAGTTCTACTTTTAAACGTATCTTGATCACAGTAAAAAGATAGACCCTTCTTAATCATAAGGAGGGTCATCTGCTGTAAATGACTCAAAACAACCATCGTGGACGATTGGTTGCTTCGATCCTGAGTGCGCGACGCCTCTAAGATCTCAGTGAATCTATTACGAGTCTCAGTAGAACTTGACATCTATACGCACAGAGTAGTTTGATCCGCAGAGGGATCATTTTTTGGAGCTGTTCTGCTTAGCCTTACGTGCTTTAGCTAACGCACGAGCACGCGTCTCTTTACCTTCCTGTAATTCCTTGCCACTAGGAGCTTTCTTCTCTTCTCGATCTTTTTGAAATTTCTCGAGAATCTCGGCAGGCATTTTATTAGCCATCTGGCAGTAGATACTTACTCACTCTCTCCAATTTTAATACCTCTTGAGGTAAATCTTCGATGGGGTACGAAGTTAATAAGTGATCTTCTCTGCCTAACATGTCAGTCTTACCTTCCTCAGGGACAAAGTCCTCACACAGTTTCTGTACCTCTGGACGATCCCAGATGTAGTACTCGGCAATCGATCGGAGCTTTGTTTTTCGCTTATCAGAATCGCCCATCCAGCTGAGATGCCAACCAGCATCGCGGTCGCCAATGTAATGATTATTAGTGCTCGCTCGCATCGACGAGAGAGTTCCGAATGCCTTGAGTTTGGATACAGTTGAAGCCACGCCACAACGCCAATCAAAAAGCTCTCCTTTAGGTGAAACCAACTGACGGTCTGCTCGACCGTAGTGCATAGACATACTAAGACGAACGATTTTTTCTTCCTCTTTATGTACTGATTCAATCAGCTCATCAAACTTTTTAGGGTTTGCGATCTCGTCGCAGTCGGAGCAGATGAACACCGTGTCGTCAGGCATCATATGAAGTCCAACACCGAGAGCATCTCTTTGACCGCGCTCTCGGATCCACGGGTCAGGGGCCTCCTCGACAGTTGGTAACTCTACGTGCAGCACCTGAATCTTATCTTCAGGTAAGCCAAGTTCTCGGATGGTGTCTAGACAAGTAAACTCTTTGTCTTCACCTCTATGAGTACGATTAGCATCTGTGATAAGAAAACCATCTACATGGTCTTCAAGAGCCCTAATGCGAAGCTCTAGAATCTCACGCTCGTTAAAATAAGGAAAACAATCAATGAGCACAGTGAGCTAACAAAGATGTAACTATATTAGCTCAATCTCTCTCCTGTAGATACTTAGAAACTTTTTGCCTAGCTCGAGTTACGGCATCGTTACTATCGAACTCAGAAGAGTCACCGTTGTCAGGGCCGATACCTGTGTACTGCTCCGTGGGAGAAGTAGGTGCTTGCGGTGTGGGCGAGTAGTTCAGGTCAGTTCGTTCGTCATTTAACTCCTCTACAAAAGCATCGGTAGAAGGTTCATTCGCTCGGCGCTGCTCGTCAGCAGCCCGCATATTCATCTGATACGCCTGAGCAAAACCAAAAGCAGCTTGAGTGTAAGGGTCCATCAATACAACACAAAAACAGCATTAACACTGCCACTGATAAGAGCAGTACAGGCGATGGGAATTAATTGGTTACCGTCTAAGTTAACCGCAGTAGCTTCCTGACCGGGAGCGTCTGACATCTCAACAGTCAAATAATCTTTACTGCTGGTGCCTTTAGCTTCAATAAAAATTGCTCGACAAGTAGCAAAATTTTTACGACCGGAAGAAGGATCCCAGCCAAAGCCACTCGCATAGGGTAACGCTGAGGTCTGCCCGTAAACAGAACCAAAAGCTCGGATATCCATATAGAAAGACTATTTCTTATATCTTAACTCGACTACCCGTTCTTTTCGATGTATTCGATAAGGCGATCCAGGTACCATTTCGCTTTCTTCAAGTCCTCCACACCGTTTTTGTAACGCTCTCTTGATACATATTTAATTACGTTACCTTTCATGAAACCTACTAACTCAGAGTCAGTCAGAGTCGACTCCAAGTAATCAATAGTCTCAACCCCACCTTGATTGTAGTGAGACGGATGATCTACCGGATCCTGTTTCCTTAAAGCACTGACGACACCAGGTTTTGTATTGGCAGCCATTTCTACTCGGCGTTCAAACTCAGGAAGACGACGTTCCAAACATCTGGGATATGTCTAGGACAGAGTTTAACTGCACCTGTAACTGTTGGCTGTACTTCGAATCCATGTGTTCTAACAAAGCGTACGGCGGAATTTGCACAGAAGATCCGCTGTGGATTATCGGAACAACACGTCGATGCTCGTGACCAGCAGAGACATTTTCAAAAGCAGTACCCAAAGAACTTCTGTCAGCGATCGGCCAGCAACGAAAATCTACCTTTTTAAAACTTTTTACAGGATCTGAAGAGTCGGAAGCTGCGTAAGTGTCAGCCATATCCTGGTCGAGTATCATCATTCCCATGTAAGGATTACCGAGAGATACAAAACCTACTATTCCATCTAGAGGCGTAATTACTTTTTGTACTACGTAAGGCCGTTCCCCCCAAACTTTCTTTGTAGGTTTATTCAACTGCCACTCCCTGTGGTTATCAAAAGGAACGAACTTATCCTCGTACTTCTCAAAACGACAGAAACCGGGCTCAAGGTTTAATTTCTTCAGCCTGTCTTTCCACTGATACCAATATAAAAAATGCTCGCTTCTAAAGAGCATATCATTCTCTGTGTAGATGTAAAAGTCATAGCTTTTACCTCTTATATCTTTTAAAAGCTTATTTTTATGAGCCCAAGTAAGGTTAAACCCCTGCCAGGTTTCATCGGCCACGACTAATTCGAGCTTATTAAACGTAGTATTCGCCTTTAACAATTGTTCTGCAGTGCTCTTGTCGTCACGATGCTCCCAATCGATGTATATGAAGACATCTTTACTTCCTGGAAGCTCTTGATACCCCCTCAGTGTCTCTAAGAGACTGTCAAACCTAGAAAGTGGGTCGTAGGCCGTTACGAAAACAACGAATTTGAAGTTCTCCATCAGTACTCCATCTCAAAATTACCTCGACGCTGTAGGAAACACACTAAGTGTGTGTATGCGTCCAGTAAATCGTCGTGTGACGTAGCTCCTATGTTGATTAACTGATCAAACAGCGCATCGAACTTACGGTACCTGTTGAAAATTACTTTTTTATTCTCCAGGAGACCTAATGTACCCCGAAATCTGGCGATCTTATCTCCCCGAAACCCTTTTACCTCGTGGATATGTAGGTTACCTAAGCCCCACTCATTAAGCATTACTCGTTTAAGGTCAGCGGCCAAAGAAGCTTGGTAAGCAACAGATTCAACCACGAGGCTGCATGTCGAATAAGTAGGAAAAAACTTCCCTTCCGTATCTTCCTGAAGAATACCCCACTCGACAAGCATCTTACAGAGCAAATCGATCTTCTCAAGGTTTCCTATAGAACGCACTTGGTGCGAATCAATGATGTAGTACTTATCTTTTAACTTACCTCCAAGCACAAACGCCGTATAGTCTGAAGTTTCGTTTTTACTAGCCGATAAATCAATACCGACAGCCAGTGAATCAAACTCAGTTACGACATCACCTTTAACGAGAAGGTCTGGAGATAAAACCAGATCCGATGTCATAACCGGTTGTTGCTGGTATTGGAAAGCAAAAGCAACCGGATCTAACTCCTTTTGCCCTTGTAGGTAGTCGACACTCCACTGCTCGGGCCAATAGCTAACAGCTTCACCGTCATCATCATATGTAAGTGCTTCCTGTTGGACCTGTTTCCACCCTTTCTCAGGTACAAACATCGTCTTATGGATGTCTAAAGGGTGAAATCGAGTTCCCAGACAAATAGATCTACCTCCTTCAAAAATAATCGGAGCGATAACAGAACTCCAGTTATTGTTCATCTCTTCGCGAATAGCCGGGTTTTTAATATCTGTGCTCGATTTAATAGGGTCATCGACAATAACTAAATGAGCACGTTTAGACGTGATCGAACCTCGTAGCCCTGCTGCCCTAAGTGTGAATTCCTCATCACCCACACGGCTGATACCTGCGTAGTCAAAATCAATTGACCAGCCGATATCTGACTGCATACCAGCCCTGAGTTGAACTTTGGGGAAGATCTTTTTAAAAGTCGAAGAATCAATAATCTGTTTGATAATTCGACTTTTCGGAATAGCCGTGGCGATGTTATATGAGCAGTAAATAATCTGTAACGGTAGCTGCGCAGTAGTATGACGACCAATAATCCATGCAGTAAACATATTCAGCACGGTAGACTTAGCACTACCCCTAGGTGCCAGAATATCTAGATTCGGTCCTGCGATATCTAGAAGATATCTATTACTATCACCCGTTATTAAATGTTTATGCCACTCCAGCATATGAGCTGCAGGAGCTTTGTCCATAATGGTACAGAATGTATGGAAGTCATCTGCAGCTCGACTAAAGATACTATCTAGCTCTGTGTTTTCTGTATCCACAGCTTTCGCAGCCCTAAGCTTTAAGTTCCTGCGGTAAGCAAAGGTTTCTCTACTGGGCATTATTAAAGGACTATCTGTATAGTGTTAGCAAGATTCTAGCTCTTAATGGCAAAAATTCTCTGGTACGGGGACATCCTCTCTAATACTGGTTTTGCTCGCGTAACACACAGTGTCCTTGAGCATCTAGCTAAGCATCACGAAATCGTAGCCTGTGGTGTTAACTACGCTGGTGATCCGCATAGTTTACCTTTTAAGGTTTACCCTGCAGCTGCAAATAACCCAGCTGACAGATTTGGTATTGGTCGTCTGCCTAAGGTAGTAGAGCAGGAAAAACCGGATTTTATTATCTGTTTAAATGACATCTGGATCGTAAACCAGGTATGGGAAAGGGTTCACTTACTTAAAGACTCGCTGAAATTTAAATTTATTGCTTACTTCCCAGTCGACTCAGAGTACTATGTAAACTCTATGCTTCGTTATATAAAAGACTGGGACTTCGCGATCACCTTCAGTGTTGAACAGGCTAACCGCCTCATGCGTCAAGGTGTAAAACCTAAACTCTTCGGTGTACTACCTCACGGGCTTGACCTTAATAAATTCTTCCCTATGGAGAGGAATGAAGCTCGGAAAATGCTTCGCCTCCCGGAAGACAAGTTTATCGTTTTGAATGCAAACCGAAATCAACCACGCAAACAGATTGATCTGACGATTAAAGCGTTCGCTGAGTTCGCGAAGGATAAACCAGACACTCTCCTTTACTTACACATGAGTGAGAAAGATCTCGGCTGGGATATTCGAGCTATTTTTGACACCGAAATGAGGCGCAAAGACCTGAATCCAGATGGCCGCATGGTCATGACTAGTAACAATATTAATTACGTGGATGCGCCTCCTGATGAACTTCTAAATAAGATCTACAACGCATGTGACGTTGGTATTAATACAGCTAACGGAGAAGGCTGGGGTCTTGTGCCTTTTGAGCACGCTTCCTGTAGAAGGCCAGTCGTACTGCCGAACCACACGTCATCACAGGACATCTGGAAAGGAAGCGCCCCCTTAATTGACGTGGCCGCTTGGATCTACGACAAAGACCTTGCAGTTGAAAGAGGTATTATCGACGTCAAAGATGCGGCGGTAAAACTTACTGAACTTTACGAGGACAAAACCTATTACGAAAACACAGCTGAAGCTTGTTACAAAGTAACTAAAAACCCTGCCTACCGCTGGGATGCCATTGCAGAAGGATTCAACGCCGCTATTCAGGAGCTAAGCAAATGACTGTTCAATTCCACCGCTACCGAACTGTCTACGACAAAGTAGTCCAAAAAGCTTATACCCCTAGCAACACAGGATTCCCTTCTGTATTCGACCAAGCGTATGAAATCGGGGGAAGCTTTACAAAGATCACCAACGGTCTACCTGAAGGGAGTGTTGCTAACTTCAGTCCTTGTGTAATCAGGCATAAGGAGGCGACTCTTATCGCGTGGAGGTCTCAGCCAGAACACTTTGTGTTCAGGCATGATATGAAGTACTTCTATTACAACAATACACCTACTGATATTTGGGTCGGTCAGATGATCTCTGACGATACGATTATCGCCCCACGCAAACTGATCGACAAGACCCATCGACTCAGTTACGAAGACCCTCGAATCTTCGTCGCGCCTGACGACTCTTTACTTTGTCAGTTTGTCACCAGCACCTATGCAACTAAATGGGATACCAGTAAACATAAGATGCTCAAGGCACCTAAGGTTTGTACTGGTGTTATTGATGAGTTTGGTTGCCTTCAAGATAAATACTTCCCTCCTATTGGACAGAACTTAGAAGAGGGTAAGGCAGAGAAGAACTGGTGCTTTTTCTCTGACGAGGAGCATCTGCGTCTCCTTTATTCCACGCAGCCTATTGTTATTAAGACTCCTGGTAAGGATGAAAAGGTAATCGACGCTAGTTGCCTAAAGCAAGTCACAGGCGAACATCCGACTTTTAATAGCACTGCTCCGATAAAAGTTGGTGACGAGTGGCTTGTGTTCTATCACTGGAAATATATGGTCCATGAGCTAGACAGGCGACCCTATCTAATGTATGCCTTGGGCGTATATACGTTGGATAAAGATCTAACCAGAATCACTCGAATGATGAAAGAACCATTATTCGTCGGTTCAACCAACGACGAATTAATCACTTGGACTGATTCCGTGGGCAATGATATCTCTAATCAACCCGCGTGTATCCTTCCCTTTGGTTGTTTTGAGGAAGACGGCGAGCTTGTGATGTCGTTAGGAGTAAACGACTCCTTTATGGGTATCTTCAGAACTCATATTGACAACATTATGAGCTTAACGGATAAGGTGTAAGTAGATGAAGTCGTACTTTTACGACTTCTCTTCTTTCTCGATAACAGACCACACAACGAGCGACGCTTCTTCGATCAGTGAATGCATCGTAGGAGCGTCGTCAAAACTATTGAGCAGTTCGCGGAGACAGCGATCAGCGCCAGCAAGTAGAAGACCGCGTCGATCTAGACCATCCGTGAGCTGCCTAACCGCTTGAATGTGCGAGCGGATCTCTTTCTGTAAAACTGCAATTTTGGTTGCCGCTGTTGCATGATCCAACATTCCAGTCAAAGTCATCTGACGGACGTTGTGTAGGTCTGTCTTTAGCGAATCAATCTCAATAAGCAAAACTTTGCGTAAATCTTCCTTAGGGTATTTTTCTTGTACCCACGCGGTCAGATCTGAAATAGAGCCCTGATAACCAGGCTTCAAAAACCTGGCATAAAGGTACGCTTCAATATCACTTGTGGCGTTCTTTGCATAATGCTTGAACGCATCTTTCTGAGATTTGTCTAGAGAATCAAGCCAAGCGCCAACCGTAGTTGAATCGCCAATGGTGGATTTGATCACGCAAACAAACGGTTACCGGTAAGTGCTCGTTGAAAACCGGCTTCCCCTAAAGCCAGCCGACCTTTAGTCGTGGCTTTAGTGCGGGCCAGGTCCCCAAGCACACGTACTCTATCAAGGTTCATTGCTGATTCAGCAGCCTGAGCACCGAGAGCTAATGCACCTTCATTTTTAGCTCGAGTCTGGAACACATTATCCAGGGTCTGAGCTTGTTTATTCGCAATATCTCCCAGAATTTGTTCCTGGTAAGCCCGGACACCCATGTTCGTGGTACCAAGCTGGTTAGCTAACTGGTTCTGTCCAGCTAGTGCAGCAGAACCTGCTTGCTGAAGAAACTGAGGAGATAAAAGCTCGGTGCTTAGACGACCTTGTCCGAGGTTGTAGAGAGTATCAATACCCTTGCCTGCGGAATAACCCGCAGTTGACGCCTGTAAAGTGGCGTCTTTCTGTGCTCGTTGTAGAGCTTCCTTGAGAATACCTAACTGAGCACTAGCTTTAGTCGTACCCTCAAGTCCAATTGCGCCCGCTAAAGCGCCTTGCATCAAGGATAAACCCTGGTACGCAGCAGTTAAGGGGTTATTCTGTGCAGCCATTTGAGCTGCAAAGTTAGCGTAAACGTCTCCAGGTTGACCCCCACCTCCTCCGTCATATCCTTCGTCATCTCCACCGCCACCACCGCCAAAAATGCCGCTAAGTCCGCCAAGTACGGCGCCACCTGCTGTACCCCAAGGTCCAAGGGCAGAACCAGCGGCTCCGCCTGAGACAATACCGCCGAGAATGTCACCGAGTCCCATGACTAAATAAGTGATTGAGGGGCTTTAAAACCAGCACCACCTTGCTGGACCATCGAAGCTGCTGCTTGCATGACCTTGGGGTTAGGTAATGCAGTGCCGTAAGCAAGACTCATCATGCCGAGACCCATTGCAGTATCCCGATTGATTTCGGCTTGAGTAATACCTTGCCACGCTGAGATGGTTTGCTTTTCGACTTCGCGACGAGTAACCTCGCGAGTCCGGTCCATCGCACCTTCACCAAGAACCCGAGCCTCGGCAATTTTCGCCTGAGTCTGAGCTTCTTGCCGTTGACGGAAAAGTTCAGGATCTAGGGTTTTGGTAAGGTAATCGGCCAGAACCTTAGCTTGGTCTGATTGAGCCCCAATAGTTGCCTGTTGAGCGGCAGCGGCACTAGCAGCTCTTTGTCTCTCAAGTGCTAATTGTTCTTTAACAAGGTCAATTTGGGCTGCTTCATAAGGAGAAAGCGTTGTGCCTTCACCCTGTCCTCCACCCTGTCCTCCACTCTGTCCTCCACTCTGCCCTCCACTCTGCCCGTCGCCCTCCTTACCGCCAAGACCCCAAAGAGGTGCCAGTCCTCTAAGAACATAAGGAGCAACCGCGAGACCAGCCACAGTGGGAATGCCTACGGCGGCGCCTTTCGCCAAATTACTACCGAGGGGTCCGAGAAACTGCTCTAAGAAAGCATTAGGTTTCTTGACTACTTGCTCAACCGTTTCTTGAACTGTTTGTGCAGGGTTATAACTAGTTCCTGCACCTCGAGCAAGCCTTAGTAAGTCATCAATAGATGACCTAATTGCGGAAGAAGCAGCAGGTAACGCTGTTGAACCTAAGTCAATACTCTTTTTAAGAGCGAGATCACCGAGGTACGAATAAGTCATAATGCTCTAGCTGCCTCGGCGAGTGCTGGGTCGACAGGAGGTTGACCTAAGTAAGCCTGGCCTACTGTTC
>Ga0208162_1000215_pt1 | contig 33413 bp, 34 predicted proteins | sample CB_VirMetaG_4_FD_184539 | JGI IMG/M metagenome (GOLD analysis project Ga0208162, IMG submission 184539) | Freshwater to marine saline gradient viral communities from Chesapeake Bay - CB_1508_1M Viral MetaG (SPAdes) (version 4) | ecosystem: Environmental > Aquatic > Marine > Coastal | place: USA... | reverse complement strand
TAAGTAATTTACCACAAAGTAATTTCTTGGCAATCGACGAAGGTTGGGGAACAATGGATTCAGATAATCTGAACTCAGTTGCACAACTATTCCAATATCTAAAATCTCAATTCCAATTTACATTTGTGGTATCTCACATTGAAACAATGAGAGACTTTGTAGATACTTTATTGGAAATCAAAAAAGTAGACGGAAGTTCATCAGTTAGATTTAGTAGGTAAAACATTTCTTGGTTGTGTAAACACATTTTGTTTATACAACTTGAAGATTTGATTATTGATTTCTGCACTCGCAGTAATCCTATTCTCTTTACAATAGTGTTTAAACCACATCATTAAATCCATATCTAATGTAAAATTATATCTTTTCTTTTTACTCATATTATACACACTTTATATACATAAATAAATAGATAAATTTTAAATTTTAATATTTATAGTTGAGGAAAAAATCTATGCCAGTATTTCAAAACATATTAAGAAAAGGTAAAAATCAATACCAAGGTTTACAAAACTTTGATGTTTTAATAGACACAACGGATAATAAATATTTTAATGTATCGGACTTTCCAGAAGAACTTACATTAGGTAATAGTTCTTTTTTAATTGAAGGTTCTGATTTATTAAAAGTTAATGTTGAATTAAAACTTGAAATTTTAGATTCTGCTGGAAATGTAATATTCACTTCACCAGTTGATGAATATTTAGAAGGCAGAGCAAGAAGAATTTCCATTGAAGCATATAGTGAAACTGAACCTGGGCCAGCAACATTAGTTATTTTGGGAGAATTAGACCCAACAAAAACAAATGTTCCAAATGATTTTATAAACACATATAATCTTAGATATACAAAAAACTTTTTTATCAATACCGATAAATTAAATACAAGACCAATTTTATTTTATGGTCAACCAACAGTATCGGGAACCGAAATAGTAAGGGGACAAATAGATTCAGTTCAATCTGAAGCTCAATCAACCGAAACAATCACAGGAACAGTCAACTTAGATGTTGATGTTAGTGTTGTTGAAGAAGTAGAAGGATTCGAAGTATAATGGCGGCAATAAGAGACGACAACATAGGAAAAAGTATTCAAATCGAGTCTTCAAAACCTTCTTCCAAAAGAAATGTTCAAAAAGATAAAAGAAATAAAAAAACACAAAAAAATGTTTCGAGAAAATATACTATTGTTGGAAATGTAGTATCTTTACAAGCAGGACAAGATAATCCATTAAATAAACTTACAAGTGATTTAGTCGGAGCAACACTTAGTGTAACAAATCCACACACTTTGGTAGATACGAGTAAGTATCCTTCCACAAGGTACACTTTACCAACAACTTATTCAACAACCATTAGTAAAGTAATTAATGAAACAACATTTGAAGTTTCAGAACCTTATTATGTAACTGATGATACTGCACAAAAAATACCAGTTAGTTTAAAAACAGGTGATGTATCGATTACTTATGATACATATAAAACAGAAACTGAAAATGCAGTATTTCAACGCTCATTTGCCGAACTAACAATTGGAAATCTAAGAACATTTAGTGGTGATGTTTACAAAGCAAAAATTTATACAAGAGATTCACACACATCAACTGACTTTGAAGAAATATATGATACATTTGTTGTACCGGAAAATATATTAGTAGATTCGACATCCATTAATGGATATGAAAATATTGGATTTTTCCACACAGGTTCAATTGTGGCAAATAGTTGGATTTCATCATCTACTGCCGGAGATTTGGGAGAGTTCGTAACACTCAATAATGAAAAATTAATTGACGGACTTTTGATAAGTGGTTCAACAGAAAACTTAGAAGATAAAATATTATTCAGAACAAGAAACTCTTTTGATTTAGAAAGAGGAGTTGATTATGTTGTTCGTTTTAATTCATACTATTTTAAATCGGTATCGGAAAGACGAGACGATAATAATCAAGTGTCAAGTGTAAATCACGCATCATTAAAAATATATTTATCAGGTTCGGCAGTAACAGGACAAAACGGAGAAGATGATTTCTTTTTGGGAGAAGTTGATGTTCCAGATTCATCAGCAAATGAGGGTTCAATACCAGATATAATTGGTAGATTTAGAACTGCTGGTTCTGGTAGTCCAAAGGCATGGTTAAAGTTTGAATTAAATTCTGGTAGGTTTATTATACAAGATGTTTCAGTAGAACCATTTAGTGAAACAAATTTCAATCCAAGTTATTTTAAAGTATTGGCACCTATGCCAAGACCAGTTCGTCGTGGAGACAAATATGATTTCTTAGTAGAATTTTATGATGCCAATAACAATATAGCAGAAACAACCGCACAAGTAAACGGAGTAACTTTTCAAGGCCCAAGACAAGTAATTGCAGACGGACTTGACGGAGTATTATCCGGTTCGTTATTAGTTGGACAATCATTAGAATTATATGGAGTTAATCCGGCATATCTACGAAGTGTAGGTTATCAAGGATTCGACAACACCATTAGTGGTGGTACAGGTGGATTTATGATATTTAGTGGTTCAGTCGGAACAAGAATCACGGCATCAGAGTCTTATGAAGGTGTTGGTTTAGAAATTGTAGACGCTCATAGTTCTTTTAACAGGTATTTAAAATTTAGAACAAATCCAAGTCAATTTGAAGTTGTAACTGATAGTTTCTTTTTCGGTAGAGACGGACAATTTATTAGTGGTTCCGGTGGAACAATCGCAATTAGTTCATCAAACTTTTTCTTGGGTGATAGTAATGGAGCATACATTAGTGGTTCAAGTGGTAATTTAGAAATATCATCAAGTAACTTTAGTGTTGATGTAGACGGAAATGTTACAATGAGTGGTTTTGTAAGTGCGTCGGGTGGACATATTGGAAACTTCCAAATTGTTGAAGGAAAGATTAGTGGTAGTAATATCACAATGGACGCAAATACTTCCACAATATACAAAACAGACCAAGGGCCAGGTTCCGACCCACAAGCACCAGGCTTTGAATCACAAGCAGATGAATATTATATAGATTTTACACCTTCGGAAGAAACACCAAACAACTATTATATCAAGTTTGGCCCGAACTTTATGGTGGATAAAGACGGAATTCTTATCGCAAGTGGTGCAACATTTGTCGGAACGATTACGGCATCTGCTGGTTTACTTGGTGGATTTACAATTGGTTCGGCATCATTATTTAACGGAAGTGAGGGGACACCAAACTTCTTCTTTAGTGGTAGTGCCAACGGAAGTAATTTTGATAAAGGAAACTTATTTATATCTTCATCTGGATTTCAAGTAAATTCACAAGGAGCAATAAGTGCAAGTGCAGGACAAATCGGTGGATTCAATATCAATACTGATGGTTTAAATTCAGATTCCAATGAATTCCAAATAACAGGTTCAACCGGACAAGTTACGGGTTCACAAGTATTGTTTACAGGTGGTAAAATAGGTGGTTGGACATTAAGTAATTCAACACTAACAGGTGGAAGTGTTACGATAGATTCATCAGGTATCATTAGAAGTGCAACAGATTTAACAACAGGAGATGGATTCTTTTTAAATGCAACAACATTTAGAATCGGAAACGCAACTGGTCAAAGATTATTATTTGACGGAACCAATACTGAAATATATGATTCTTCAAACAACAAGTTAGTTACACTTGGTGGAACCAATGAAATAGCAGGTTGGACTATTGGAACAACAACTATTTCTAAAAATAATTTAATTTTAAACTCAGCTGGACAAATCAGTTCACAAGGATATGCTTCAAACCAACAAGGTTTCTTCTTAGGTATGAGACCACTCGCAGATGGTTCAGTCGGAGCATACCTTGAAGTAGATGAAGCACAAATTCGTGGTACATTAAAAACTACGGTATTTGAAAAGGAAAGTGTAAATGCAGTCGGTGGTCAATTACACATAGCAAACTCAACCACAATCACAGGTTCGGTAAGTATGTCCACAACCGACACTACAATACAAGTTGCAAATGCAAGTGGATTTAGTGCTGGTGAAATTATCCAATTAAAGAAATTTAATCCAACTGGATTTACAACAGAGTATATGAAAATCCATAGTGTTTCATTACAGGACGCAGCAAGTGCTACCAACTTTAGTGGTAGTTTTGAAGTAACGAGGTCTCTTGGAACATCTGCATTATCAGGAACTATATCAGGTTCTATTGGATTCTCTGGTTCATCTGCACAATCATATACACCAGGTCAAGTAATTGTATCAACGGGTAAAATCGGAACAGGATACATTAGATTAAATGCAAATCCAAATGACGCTACCACACCTTATATGGATATTGTCGAAAGAACAGGTTCAGGTGTTTATGATGTAGATTTAAAAGCAAGACTTGGAGATTTATCAGGTATAACTGATACAATCAACGGAACAGCAGTTAGTGGATTCGGATTATACACGGACAACGCATTTTTAAAAGGTGGAATCGTAGCAACTTACGGAAGTATTGGTGGATTAGAAATTGAATCAAATAAAATTTATTTTGGAACAGGAACTTATAATAATTCTAATACTGAGTTTTATGTAGATAATTCTGGTCAATTCAGTTTAGGTGATAAATTGTCTTGGAATGGTAGTACATTATCAATTACTGGTGATATTACGGTTTCTAACCCAGAAGATTTTATTCAACCAAGTGAAACCGGCTCTTTTACAAAAAATAGTGCAACATCAAGTTTAGAAAACCCAACTGATTATTCTTTTGGTGGAGATGCTACTTTTCCACTAAATGCATTACCAGGTACAATTACAACCGCAGGACTTTATTTAGGTTCAAATAATTTAGGTTATCACAATGGAACTGATTATAAAACTTATATGGATTCAAGTGGTAGATTTTATTTAGGTGGAACAAGTGGAGCATTACAATGGGACGGAGCAAACTTATCAGTTACTGGAACCATAACAATAACAAATTTTGATTCTACATATGGAACACTAATTACTGGTTCATTTAATGACGCATCAAGTTCGTTCTCAACAAGAACAACCAATGCAGAGTCTACTGGTTCAACATTAACAATAGATTCGGGTTCATTAGCATCATCAGTAAAAATAGAAGGAACTGGTATTAGTATTGATAATAGAAGTGGAACTTCATTAGCATTATTAACCAATACACTTAGAATTGGAAGAAATACTAACGGACAATCCAGATTAGAAATCGATAGTTCTGGTAATTTAAGTATTATAAACAAAAGTAGTGGTGGTGTTGATTCCAATGTTATACAATTACTTGCAAATGGAAACGCATCATTTTCAGGTAGTGGAACATTTGGTGGAGAAATACAAGGTTCTTCTGGTGAGATTGGTGGATTTTCAATTGCCACAACAGGTTTAACTTCTACTGGTGTTGGTATGTTTCCATCAGGACAAACTTATGCATTTACAGCAGGAACCGGTGGAACACCACCATTTAGAGTTACACACGCCGGAGTATTAACTGCAACATCAGCAACAATTACTGGTAATGTAACCGCAACAACTTTAACTGCAACATCAGCAGGAAGTATTGGTGGTTGGACAATCAATAGTACAAACATTGAAAAAGATGGAGTAAGATTAAACGCCGGTTCAAACAATGGATATTTGGGTATTGGAGTTACTTCTTACAATACAAATAATGGTATTTGGATAGGAGAAACAAGTTCAGGTTTATATCAAATGAGTTTAAAAAACTCTGGTGGAACTAAATACTTTAAATGGGACGGAACAAATTTAGAAGTAGACGCAGGAAACTTTTCATTAGATTCAAGTGGTAATATCACGGCAACAAGTGTTGATTTAACAGGTGAAATCAAAGCGACAACCGGTGTAATTGGTGGTTGGAACATTAGTGGAACTACATTGACATCTAATGACAACTCAATCGTATTAGATGAAGGAAATAATCGTATTGATATCGTCGGTACAACTACCGTAGGTGGTTCATCAGTTGATACTAAGATTAGATTAGACGCTGACGCAGGTAAAGGTTCTGAAATATCATTACAAAGAGATGACTTTGGTGGTTCATTAATTAACTTTGTTGAACTACATACATCACAAAGTTATTTTGAAAACTCAATAACTTCATATTCAAGTGGTAGTACCAGAGATGATGTATCATACACTTTAGATGCTAATAATAGTGAAACAATTGTTATGGCAGGAAGTACAACTTGGGGTAGTGGAGTAGTGTATCTTCGTAGTGATGGAACAACTTTAAATGATGTTGTGGTGGAAAGCGCAATTTCAGCAGGACAATTATTAAGTACAGGTGAAGCAAATTTAATTACAGAAATACAATTAAGAAATTTAACTGAACAAGCAAATGCAAGTGGAACTGGTAAATCATTATTTAGGTGGAAAGGAGAGGTGTTTCAAAATAGTGTAAATTCCACAACCGGAGCAGAACTTGTAGGTTCATTTAGAGTTAGTTCTACATTAAATATTGGAGCAGCAGCAAGTGCAATCAATATTCAACAGAAATTTTTATTAACAAAACAATTTTTTTATGTTAAGTTTAGTGGTGTTGAGTTTGATGTATTAACAGCGTCAGGAACCAGTAATGATGACTGGACATTGGCAGCCACAGCATCACCAATTGCTGCAGTAAAATATCTTCCAAAAGTAGTTACATCTGGTATTGGTCAACAATTTGCAGCAGGGCCAAATCAAGAAGCAAAATTTGGGGCAAGAAATGAAATTATCGGAAGTTATAAAGTTAAACAAACCACAGCAAACACCGAAGGTAATATATCAATCGAAGGTAAAGCATCAATCGGAACACCAGATATTGACGATACATTTGATTTATTTGTAGACGGAGCAATCGGAGCAACCGGTAATATTGTTGGTTATTATTCTTCTGACGAAAGACTTAAAGAAAATATTATAGAGATAAAAGAAGGATTATCAATTGTGAATCAATTACGACCAGTTAAGTTTGATTGGAAACAAGATAGTCCATTTGGACATTTATACCCAACAGAATATGGTTTAATAGCACAAGAAGTTGAACAAGTGGTTCCAGAAATAGTCGGAACAATGAAACATAATTACAAAGGTATAAATTATGAAAGTTTAGTTCCTTTGTTGATACAATCTATTAAAGAACTAACAGAAAGAATTGAAGAATTAGAAAAGGATAAATAATGGCCTTACAAGATTTTGGAACAAATGTTACAATGTCTTTATCAGATATTAATGTAGAAATAGGAGAATCATCAACACAAATGATTGACTTTCTTGGTGCAGCATCTTCTTTTTCTGGAATTCTTGATACTGAAACAACCGAAGGTTTTGGAACATCTGCTATCGAAATAAGAGAATTTTATAGTAAAACATTTAGTGCTGGTGCAGGAACTTACGGAACTCGTAATGCACATATACTTTATTATGCTTGGACAACTTCTGAATTAATTCAAGCAGCACAAAATACATCTGCTGACGGAAACGCAACATATTATGTAGATGATTATATTGATTCAGATTTAACCAATGGAGATATTGTGTTTTTAACTGAAGGTGGAAGCACAACATTAAACGGAGGAGATAATTTTTATTTAGATACAACGGCAAATGAAATTGCACAGATAGACTCAGTTGGTGTAGTATCAAATGTTCGTTCAAGAACACCAGACACACCAACAATAAGTCAAAATTCAGTTACCGATAGCACCATTACGATTAACATACAAGGAAATACACAAGTTACCAATACATATCGTATATATGTTGATAGTGTTTCTAATTCAACCAAAACCGACCATACAAAAGGAGCATTAGCAAACACAGATGTAACAACAACACACACCATTACTGGGTTAAATGATGACCAAATTTATTCAATAAAAGTTCGTGGTGAAAACACATATGCAAACGGAAGTGATTCCAATACAATAAATGTTGTAACTGCAGCTACACCAGTAGCACCATCATTTAGTTCATTTACTGCAACTCGTTCTGAAACCGTAGCAGGTCGTATTGATTTAGCGTGGAGTGTTTCTGCTGGAACATCAGCAATTACATCATTTTTAATTACCAGAAAATTAAATAGTGCTGCAGGGCCAAGTGATACATCAGTCACAACCACAAATGATGGTTCAGAAGCAGTAACGGGTTTGGGAACAAATGCAACTTGGCATTTTTATGCACAAGCAATTAGTGATGACGGAACCGGAACAGCAAATGCAAGTGCAACTACAAGACCAGCACCAACAATTGATTCATTTACCGCTACCGCAGGTGCAAGTGCTGGTGAAATTGATATTGTTTACACAACATCAAATGCAGATACCGTAACATTGAAAGAAGACAACACTACTGACGGAGTATATGAAACAACCATTATCAACAATACTACACCAGTAGACGGAAGTTTAACACGAACAGGATTAACCGGAGGAAATCTTCACACTTATCAACTTACGGCAACTGGTGCGGGTTCAGTTGTGGACACCGATAGTGCAACACCGGTTGCATCAACAAGTTGGACACTTCCAACAAACTTTAGTTTATTTGTTCTTAGTGACATCTTTAGTACTGATAGTGCAGTTTCTGCATTAAAAACTGCTACACTTACAAATGGAAGTGGAACTACATCAATTTCTTGTCAACAACCTTCCAATGGAAACATACAACTACAAGTAGCAGCTTCAACCACAGGTGACCCAGGAACAAGTGGAACAGCAAATAGTGGAACCGGATTTGCTAACACTCTTAGTTCACTTGCAAACGCATCAACATATTATTTAAGATTTAAACTTGCAGAAACAAAAGCAAACACAGGTGGTCAATCATCACAAGGTAGAACCATTACATTTACAAACAATTCAGTAAATGATACATTTACACTAACTATACAAGTAGATGATTTCTAATGGAATACGACGTTTATTATTCAACAGGTGGTTTAAATATGATTGGTGGTGGGGCTGATGTTTGGGTCAATGATTGGTTAGACTTGATACCACAACATTTGAAAACAGAATCTAAATTATTAATCCATAGAACCAGACCACCAGGTCATCAACCAGATTGTCCTATGGAAGTTCATTGGCAAGGACACGATAGAAAAAAATTTAAAGAATTATTAGACAATGCCAGAAGAATTAATATTCTACACGGATATTATTCACCACACGTTTTTATAGAAGAAAACAAAGATAAAATACATAGTGTAGGAATACATTGTTCCGTAAAAGATATTATGAAAGCACAATATGTATTGGGATTGGATAAAGGATTTCATTTTTATATGGAACCAAGATGGGAAAACGAAATTAAATCTTATGCAAAATATCCTTTTTGGATAGGTATCAATGACCCGAAATGGAAAGTTCAACACGACCATTTAATCACAATATCAAATTTTTATGAATTTAAACACAATAAAGATGTTGTGGACAACAATAGAGTAGGATACGCCGCCAGAATGGAAACTCGTAAATGTCCACACTTCTTGGAAGGTATCGATAGTTTATTTTTTACTAAATCTGGAGATGTTCAATGGTGGGAAAGAAATCTAAACATTGATACATCAAAATGGAAAGTATATAATTATCGACACGAACAATTAAATATGTTTATGAAACAAGATTGGGGAATATCTCACTCTGCACATATTTATGAACCATTTGGATACTCAATATTTCAAGCAGTGGATTGGGGTAAAATTCCAATATTAGCACACGATTGGTTACCAAAATATGATTATCCATTTAGAGCATCAACACCAGAAGAATTTAAACAACAATATCAGAATATTTGTGATTTAACATTACAAGAAAGACGAGATTATTTGTTTCCTTTGAGAGAACATCTAAGACAATGGGACAACAAAGAACAATGGAGAGATAAATTACTCAAAATATATAACGAGTGATAATTATTAGTATGAGTACAACAGCCGGACAAAATCTATCATTAGGAAAATTAAAAAGAGCAATCAGTTCATCTATTGCGTCCTACACTAATGCCAATACTTCATTGGGAAATGCAAGTGGTAATGCCACAAATACTAAAATGTCCGAATTTTCTATTGATTCAGTCGATAGTATATCAGGATACACTTATCTTTGGGAACAAACATCTGAAGATTACACTGTAAATTTTAGTGGAACGGGTGGAAGATTTTTAACCAAAATAGCAAACAGAACTCAAAACTTTACTTGGACATCAGACGGAAACCTTGATGTAACTTTTGGAGGAGCAGATTATGTTGCAAGTGTAACCGCAGGAACAATCACCAATACTGGTGGTGCAGTCGCCGGAACTTATAATCAATCCGGTAGTATTTATGCTAAATTCCACGAAGACGGACAATCAGACGGATTCAATGACCACGCAACCAACTACAACACCAATCTTTCCAAAGCAATAGAAATCGTAGATACTTATGGTGGTGTTCCAGTTTGTTTATTATTTGGAAGTCCAGTTAGTAAATCAGACGGAACGGTCGTTAATGTTGAAGATTTAAACATTGGTGACGAAATTCTTACGGTAAAATTACCAAATGCAACTGACGAAAGTTCAGGAGATTGGAAAAACGATACTTTTAATCAAACTGGTAGTTTTACTCAACACTCAGCAAGTGTTATGAGAGTTTTGTATGAATTTTCACAACACTATTATGACATCAATAGTGGTTCAGAATATATTACGGGTGAACATCATATGTTGTATAGACAAGCAGGTTCAGAAAATTGGGTATGGAAAACCGCACCTAATTTTCAAATTGGAGATTATCTAATGGACAAACAAGGAAACGAAGTTGCTATTAGTTCACTCGTTATAAACCAAGATTCAGACGGATACGAAGTTGTTCAATTAGATGTAGAACCAGATGACTATTATGTTGGTTCAACTTTCTTAGTTCACAACAAAGGAAGTAATGTAGAACCAACTTATCCAACAACAAACTTTACAAGTGCAGCAGGAGATTTTAGTTTAGATATTCCAGACGGAAGTACTTCTACCGTTGATGATGTGGTTTCTGGATTAAAAACAATCGGATTAACCGACGGAAGTGGAACAACATCATTTAGTTGTCAACAACCTTCCAATGGAAATGTTGAATTAAAAATAGCAGTATCCACAACTGGTGACCCAGGAACAAGTGGAACAGCAAACGGAGGAACAGGATTTGGTAATACTCAATCAAGTGTTGCCTTGGCATCAACATATTATATGAGATTTAAACTTGTGGAAACAAAAGCAGATGCAGGTAACTTATCATCAGAAGTCAGAACAATTACCATTACAAATAATGGAGTAAGCAACACAGATATTGATATTACTTGTAGTTTAACGAATTTATAACACTATTTATATAAAAGGTTATGAAAAAAACAATACTCAATCACGAATATATAGAAAATTCAATCACTAACAACGACGGAGAACAAGATGTAAAATATCGTTGGTCGCATGGTGCTACTGAAAAACATATGGGTGACGGAATGATAGTTTACTCAATGATGTATTTTTTTAAACCAAAAATTTCAGTATGTTTGGGAAGTGGTGGTGGATTTATTCCACGAGTAATGTGGAGTTGTATTGAAGATTTAAAAGAAGAAGGATTTGATACAAGAGAATCCAGAGTATTTTTGGTAGATGCCATAAATGGAGTTAATGGGCATCCAGATTGGACAGACGAAAAAAGTTTTTTTAGAAAAAGATTTCAAGCAGAGTGGTTACACACCACAACAGAAACAGCATATTATGAATATTTTATTAAACGAGATATAAAAATAGATATTTTATGGATAGACGCTGACCATAGTTTAGAAGGTATAAAAAAAGATTTCGAATTATATTCTCAAATAATGAGTAAAAATGGAATCATAATGTTACACGATACTGACAGAAATTATGTAGATAATTTTATAGAAACAGAAGAACACGAAGACTATGATTTAACAGGCCCAAACGAGTGGTTAAAGAAATTTTTAATCAGTCACCAACACGACCAATACGAAGTATTGAATTTATTTAATTACGGAATAGAAAAAGATTTTCCAAGTTCAACCGGTGTAACAATATTGAGAAAAAAGAAAGTCGGAGAATTTTTTAAAGATAGGATAGTTTAATGAACGATTATCAAATTATTGTTGAGTCTGACATACAAACATTTTTAAAAAATCAAAATACTCGACCAATAGATTTTAACACAGAAAAGTATGAAAGAAATATTGTGTTTTTAGGTTGTTCATTAACTTATGGACAAGGTGTAGATGACAAAGATACTTATCCAGCAAAAGTTCAAGAGTTATCAAACAATAAATGGAATTGTATAAATCTGGGTATTTGTGGTGGTAGTATTGATTTGGCATATATAATTTTTAATAAGGTAAAAAATTTAAATATTGATACAATTGTTTTTCAATGGCCAAGTTTTTACAGGAGAGCATACTTTGAAAACAAAACATATAAACCATATGTTCCAACACTAACAAAAGAAGATATGTCATTAACGGAAGATTTTGCAAATGTATCTGATATCGATTATTGCATAATGAGAAATTTATCTAATTTACAAGTTATAAATTCATTTAAAAGTGTTTATAATTTATCATCTAAAATAGGTCACGAAAGAAACAACTTATTTAAAAGATATAATATTAACAATATACTAAATTTTAGTTTTGATTATGATACACCAAAAAAATATAGAATTGAAGACGGGCACCCTAATGAATTGTGGTATAAAGAATATGCAGAGTATTTATTCAAACAGATTTTGTAGACAACCTTGGTCATTTGTAGAAGTTCATTCAGACGGAAACATTTTTAATTGTTGTCCAGGTTGGGTTACAAAACCAATGGGTAATATATTAAATCAGTCTTGGGAAGAAGTTTGGAATGGTAAGATTGCACAAGAATACAGACAATCAATGTTAGATTCTTCTTTTAAAAATTGTATTGAAAATAATTGTCCACATTTGTTAAGTGAAACTTTAACAAAAGAATCACCAGTTTTTGAAAAGGAAGACTTAAATTTACTATGGAAAAAACTAAAAGTCAAGGATAATTCTGGCCCATTGGTAGTAAATTTTTGTTATGATAGAAGTTGTAATTTATCTTGTCCAAGTTGTAGAGAAGAATTAAGTATGTGTTCCCCTAAGTCTGATGAATATAAAAATATAGAAAAAATACACGATATAGTTATTAATGAAATTATTAAGGACGCTTATAGATTATATATTACCGGAACAGGTGACCCATTTGCAAGTCCATTTTTTAGAAACTTCTTACAAACTTTTGACAAATCAAAATATAAAAATATCGGTATGATACACTTACACACTAATGCAAATCTTTGGACAGAACCAATGTGGAAATCAATGAGTAATGTACACGAACTTGTAAAATCAATTGAAATATCTATTGATGCTGGAACAAAAGAAACTTATGAAAAAGTAAGAAGAAATGGAGATTGGAATATGTTGATGAAAAATTTAGAATTTATCAATACAATCAAAACATTAGAAAATGTAAAATTAAGTTTTGTTATACAAGATGACAATTATAAAGAAATAGAATTATTTGAAAATCTTAAATACAAACTCAATAACATTTCAAGAGTTAGAACACATTATTATAGATTATTAGATTGGGGTCATATGAAAAACTTTGAAGAAAAAGCAGTGTGGAAATCAACACATAAAAACTTTCAAGAGTTTAAATCTATATGGAAAGATTTTGAAAAAACAATCAATCCAGAAAATACAACACATAACTTATTAGGAGTATTATGAATTTAGTTACAATCTGCGGACACAACACAACAATGTTATATCATATGTTAAATCATTATCATTTACATATGGACGAGATATTTGTAGTCCTTTACGCACATCACAAAAAAGACCCAATTATAGAACAAGGTTTACACATCTTAGAAAAGTTTAATTTAAAACCATATGAGATAATTTTTGACGAACCATTTAATTGGGAACGAGTAACGGAACACTACAATAGAGTTAAATTATTGAAACCAGATGATTGGTGGATAGTAGCAGATGACGACGAACTACAATTATATTCTAAACCAACTTGGTCAATTATTGAGGAGTGTGAAGAATTTGGATATGAATTTGTTACAGGTGGTTTCGTGGATAGAATTGGAGACAATGGAGATTTTCCTAAAATAACTATGGAATCAGATGTATGGAAAGAAATGCCACAAGCAGGATTCTTTCGTTATCCATTAAGTTATGCTTGTCCAAACAAAGTAACCTTAATGAAAGGTAAAGTTAAAGTTTGTTCAGGACAACATTATGTTCAATTTCCAGACGGAACTACATCTTGTCAAAGAGAGCATGATAAACGATATCCAATAGAAAAAAACTTTACACAAGTTCATCATTTTAAATGGGATTATTCAGTATTGGAACGACTACAACAAGTCAGTAAAACCAAAGCAAATGTTTCGTTCGCACAAGAATATCAATTAATGTATGACGAAATAGAAAAAAGTGATTTTAAAATAGATTTAACCAAACCAGAATTTATGTTCCAAAGATTAGACATTCCTAATTATCACAAATTAGAAAATTGGGAAAAATTAAGAAAAAAAATTGTATCGATTTAGTAATTAAGTTGATATTTATTAATAAGGTTGTAAACAAAACGAGGTTATAATATGCCACAAGATAATAAAAAAGAGTTAATGTTAGAAGAAAGAAAAGTAAAAGCACTTGAGAAAATCGCTAATGTTTTGGATGCTTTAACACTTTGGTTCGAAGACATTGACAAAGAAGAATGGTCAAATAGAACACAATGGTATTTGGCTGAATTTCACAAAAAATATATAGAAGAAGATAAGAAGTAAAAATGAAACTTGGAATAATTGTTCCTTATCGTAAACGACCAGGACATCTTCGTAAGTTTCGTGAAACTATTGAATCTTATTTAAAAGACCAAGATTATGAATTAATCGTAGTTGAACAAGCAGATGATTTACCATTTAATCGTGGTAAATTACTCAACATAGGATTTCAACAGGCAATCAGAAAACAATGTGATTATGTTGTGTTTCACGACGTTGATATGTTACCAATCAATGTAGATTATTCTTATTCAGATGTTCCGATTCACCTTGCCAATGGATTTACTAATTCCGATAGAGAAATATTCGACACATACTTTGGTGGTGTAACTTTATTTCCTATTGATTTATTCAAAAAGGTAAATGGTTATTCCAATGAATATTGGGGTTGGGGATTTGAAGATGATGATTTGTTAATGCGATTAACAGAACAAAATATTTTAACTGATTCGGTAACTTATGAAGTTCCAAAACTCAATACATCAGGATTGTATCTACACGGAGATGAAAGTTATATCGAGTGTCCAAACACCATAGATTTAAACAATGATTTTACTTTACATATATCATTTAGACCAGACGATATTATTCCCGAATACAACAAAGACTTTGATGAATATTGTGTATTTAGTATTCCAGGTTGGGATACAACCATAGCATATAATTCATTCAATAGATATAAATTTGAATATTGGGACACACAAAAAAATTGTCATCAAATAACATCAAAGTATTCTTATCCACAATACACCAACATTACAATCTCTCACGATAGGTCAGATAGAACTTTATCAATGTATCAAGACGGACAACTCGTTGAAGAACAAATTCTTAGAAGAAGTTTTTTAGACACGAAAAGGGCTTGGTTCTATATTGGAATCGGAGAAAAAAGAGAACAAGATAGAAAAAGTTTTCGTGGATTCGTTAATGAGTTCGGCTATTGGGATAAACCATTACAATTAAATGAAGTGCAACAAATTCACACAACACAAGGATTTAGTTTATTAAATAATTATGAACAATACAATAGTTCAGATAACTTAAAAATTTATTATGATTTCAAACATATCAAATTAGATGAAAATTACAAGTATGATTCCGGTCAAGTATTGAATTTAAAAACTAACGAATATGACGCAACATCATATCATTCAATACCTAAAACCATACAAGACATTCAATCAAAAACCATAGCTATTCCCGCCAGAAGAAATAGTTTGTTTGAAATGATAGAACATAAATCCGAAGGATACTTTGAAGGTGGTTGGAAAAATAAATCCACAAGATTAAATCAGTTGAGGTTTTACAATGAAATCTTAAACAATGAAACCAATCTGGATTCAGATGGACTATCGACACTTAAATATACGAAGATTTCCGATACAAGTCAAGAAAAATATTCATTTATTTCGGTGGAGTTATAATGTATAAAATGGGTATATTAGCAGGAAACTTTGACATCATACACCCAGGTTATATTTATGCTTTTAAAGAAGCAAAGTCTTTGTGTGATAAATTTGTTATTTTACTACATACAGACCCAACCATAGAAAGACCAGAAAAAATCAAACCAATATTATCAGTAAAAGAAAGACTTGATATTTTACACTCTATTCGTTATGTTGATATTGTTGTTCAATACGATACCGAAAAAGATTTACACGGACTAATCAAGTGGTTAAATCCAGATGTTCGTTTTATGGGTGATGACTACAAAGATAAATCTTTCACAGGTGACGATTTAAATATACCGATACATTGGATTGGTCGTGACCACGGCTGGTCAACTACTAAATTTAAAACCTTAATATCTAAAACACTATGAAGTTAGGAATTTGTATACCATACCGAGATAACGGAGACGGGGTTCGTTTTGGACACTTGGATAGATTGATTCCACACTTGGAAGAATTCTTAGGAAAACAAGGTATTGATTTTACTTGTTATGTTGGACATCAAATAGACGACGGAAAGTTTCACAGAAGTGGAACAAAAAATGTTGCCTATCTACAAGCCAAGAAAGACGGATGTGATTACTTTGCATTCCAAGATGTCGATATGTTACCACACGACGATTGTTATTATGGACACCCAGGTGATACACCAAAGCATATCGCAACTTATCTTTCACAATGGGGGTATACTTTACGAGACAACGAATACTTTGGTGGAGTAGTGATATTCACAGGTGAACAATTTGAAAATGTCAATGGATACAATACCGAATATGTTGGTTGGGGTATGGAAGATGACGACTTATATTGGAGATGTGTTCAAAAAGGTTACTTTACACAACCAACTTTTGATACCATTAAACAAAAAATGGTTTTATCTTTGGACGGAAAATCCACTCACATCAAAATACCACCAACACCACAACTTCGCAGATTACTAATGGATAGTTTTAACATACAGATTATATGTAAACCGGAAATACCAGAAAACGAACCAGAACATTTAATTGGTAAAGGTAATAACAGATATCTAAAGTATCCAATATTATCAAAAGTAGGATATGACTTTGGTATTGATTATAATAATTCAAATGCTTTTGCTTGTTCAATGTGGGATTGGAAAAACCAACACATATATCGTTGGAGAAAAAGATATCAAAACAATTGGACAAAAGTTAATTTAATTCACGACAAAGAAAAACAAACCATTAGTTTTCAATTAAACGACCAAGACTTAGGAGAAAAATTCGGTATACAACAATCAACAATTCAATATAAAGAACGATTAAAACGATATGGAAATAATCCATTTTGGTTAGGGTGTAATGACCCACACGCTTGGGAAGGACAAAGATTTTTCAAAGGAGAAATAGCAGAAGTAAAAATATGGGATAATTATAATGATTTAATCCTACATTACGATATGACTAAATCAATATGTTGTGACCAAGGTTGTCGTAGATGTAAAGGAGATGAAGTAAAAGATTTAAGTGGAAGTGAAAATCACGGAGAAATTTACAATCGTGGTATTAGATTTCTACAAGATACCGAAGTGATAAAATTAAATCCAGAACCACACAGAAGATATGGAACAATGGAATGTATGTATCACGACGACGAAGGAATAGTAAACAATCAGTTTCAAGGAGACGTAGAACAAACATCAAAAAACGAAATCCTTTACAGAAAGAAAATGCAAAAGGGTGAAGTAGATATTGATAATTCAGGTCTAAGACAAATGAAATATGATATTCATAGTATTGATACTATTTATAATAGACACAAGTTAATAAATGTAAGGTTTTAATGGCTATAAAAAAAATAAGAACAGAATACGATAATCCTATCTATGTAGATACGGAAAACAAACTCAACAAGATTGGGCCTGGTATGTGTTTGGCAAAGTGGACACAAGTTACACTTCAATTACAAACAGGACACAATCATAGTTGTCACCACCCAAGAACACACAAAATTTCAGAAAGTGAAATCAAAAGAAATCCAAGTGCTCTACACAACACACAATATAAAAAACTTCGTAGACGAGAAATGTTAACTGGTAAACGACCAGAAGAATGTGATTATTGTTGGGGTGTAGAAGATAATTCAAATCGTTTTTCAGATAGAGTATTTAAATCTACTGAAAGTTGGTCATCACCACATTATGACGAAATTACAAATTTAGATTGGAGAGCAGATTTCAATCCAAGATATGTAGAGGTGGCATTCTCAAATGCTTGTAATTTTAAATGTAGTTATTGTGCACCGGCATTCTCAACTACTTGGATGGAAGAAATCAAAAAACACGGAGCATATCCAACCACAGATAAATTTAATTCTTTGGAATATAATAAAGTAGAAGATAAAATGCCAATACCACACAAAGACCCAAATCCATATTTGGACGCATTTTGGAAATGGTGGCCAGAATTGTATCGTGATTTACATACTTTTAGAATTACCGGTGGAGAACCATTATTAGCAAAAGATACTTGGAAAGTATTGGATTACATTATTGATGAACCTAATCCAAACAAAGAACTAAGTTTGGCAATTAATTCTAATCTTGGTATTCCAGATAACTTAGTTGATAATTTTATTGAAAAGTTAAAACGAATTGAAGATGAAGAAAGAGTAAAAGAAACAATTATATTCACATCAGTTGATACTTGGGGACAACAAGCAGAATACATTAGAAATGGTTTAGAGTTTAATCGTTTTTGGGATAATATGGACAAAATACTTTCATCATTAGATAGAGCAGTTGTAACGATTATGTCTACATTTAATGCACTATCAGTTCCTAATTACGATAAACTATTACAAGGTGTTTATGATTTAAAATTAAAACACGCATCACCAGATAGATATTGGAACTCTGCATTATTCTTAGATTCAAGTTATTTGAGATTTCCACACCACCAAACCGTACAAGTTTTACCAAGAGAGTGGGATAGTAAAATTTTACAACACGCTCAATATGCAGATTATTTAGCATTACCATTATTTCAAAAAAAATATGTTGGATTTTCAGACATAGAAATACAGAAAATAACAAGAATATATGATTGGGCAAAATCAACTGACGAAGAAAAAGTATTACAACAAAGATATAATTTTGGTAAATACTTCCAAGAACACGACAAAAGACGAGGAACAGATTTTTGTAAAGTATTTCCTGAATTAGAAGATTTTTATAGATATTGTTTGGAGATTAAGTTATGATAAAATTTGATGGACAAGATTCATATTATTTACCAAACCAGTCAAGAAATGCCATTTCACTTTATGAAATAAAAAATATTACTAAAAGTGACTTTAAAATAAAAACAAAAGTAAAAATTGATTGGGACAATTTAGACTCACAACAAAGAGCATGTGGTATAGCAGTTTTTAATGGAATGGATATGGGTATTTTTTGTGGTGTTTATAATGGACAACGAATGATAATGGCACAACTCTGGACTGACGGAGAAGAAAAGGCAGATATGGAAGAAATTTATATTGACATTAATGACGATAGAAATACTTTTGATATTGAATTTGATTATCAATATCAGTCCGGTTTAACATTAAAAGTTGATGATGAAATCGAAACATTAATTTTTCAAAATAGAGTAGTCGATTATTCACAAAGTATGTTGTGGTTGGGTTGTTGTAATAACAATGTTTATGTTCCAGAACATTTAAGTGGAAATTTGGTTGGAGAAATGTATTCATTTCAATTGTATTCAAAAAGAGATTGTGTAGCAGACTATGACTTTGAAAAGAAAACAGAATTTAAATGTTTTGATAAAAGTGGAAAAGGTAACCACTTGTTAAAAAAAGTAATAGATGAAGATTTAGGAAATTTAGTTATATTTTAATGATACTAATATCACATAGAGGAAACATCAACGGGTCAAACCCAGATTTAGAAAATAGTCCAAACTACATACAAAAGGCATTAGACTTAGGTTATGATGTCGAAATTGATGTATGGGGTTGGAAGTATGGTGGTTATTCATTAGGACACGACAATCCACAATACAATGTTGATGTAGAGTTTTTACGACAAGATGGACTATGGTGTCACGCAAAAGATATGATTTCATATTATCGTATGATGGAAGACCCAAACATACATTGTTTTGCACACGATAGTGATATGGTTGCACTAACATCAAAAGGATATTTCTGGTCAAGTTGGGGAATTCGTATGACAAAAAGAAGTATTTGTGTTTTACCACCATTAAATAAAGAAGTTCCTAATTATGTAGCAGGAATATGTAGTGATGAAATTGAGAGGTATAAGTGAAATTAATTTTTTGTGAAGGTGATAGTTGGACAGGTGGACATTTCATAGACCCAAAATTAGAAAAAATGGGAATAGACAATGTGAATGACCGAGACAATGATGATTATAGACTACCAAAATTATGGCCATATAAATTAGGAAAATTGTTAAACAAAGAAGTTATTAATACGGCAAGAGCCGGTAGTTCTAATGACGGAATAGTTAGAAGAATCATTCACAAAATTCCTACATTATTACAAACTTATAAACCTAAAGATTTATTTGTAATTATTGGTTGGACTTCACCAGAAAGAAAAGACTTTTATTACAAAGGTGGAAAAATACCAGATACTTGGGAAACATTATATCCGGCACAACTAAACCAAGATTTGTCATTTGACCCAGATTTAGAAAAATTTTATAAAATTTATTTAGATAAGTTTTGGAACGAAGAAGAATACTTTGACAGATATATTCAACATAACTTATTAATACATTATTTTTTAAAATCATTTGGTATAAATCATCTTTTCTTTGATGCATTTTACGAAATACCAAAAGCACTGATAGATGTTAGTGTCAAGAGTACTACGATAGCAAATAAGTTTGTCAATATACCAAACACCAAAGTGGAATTAATACAAGACATTAGAGATAATTATTTTGTTGATACTTCATTTAGAGATATTTTGGTTAGTGAAAATGATTTTAAAGAAGAACTTTTTTCAGATTATCACCCAACAGAAAAGGCACAAGATATTTGGGCAAATTATTTGTATAACAACATCAAGGATATAAAATGAATAATTTTCAATTATATGATAAAAATAAAAAAGGAACAATAATTATTTCACACTATCGTTCAGGTGGAACACAATTGTTAAATTCCTTGACGTCAGTTTTGAGTTCACATCAAATAAAGTTTCATAATTTTAAAGAAATAAATTTTGATGTTTTATCAGGAAAATCTTTTACTAAACAAACAGAAGAAATAATGAACCATTCAGAATACGCAACTATTTTATTAAACAATTCTTTAGTAATAAGTCATTTTTATAATCAAGGATATTTTAAAAAATTAAATCAGGAATACAATCTTGTAATATTAGAAAGAAAAGATAAATTAATGTCTTTACTTTCTTTACCAGTTTGGGAAGAATTAATACACAAAGGATTATTTCATAAAGATTGGAAGACACCTTTAGAGCAAAAACAAGATATGACTGACTTTCACACTTACTTACTTAGTAAACCAATACCATTTCATAATGTACACTTGGGTTGGGAAAATGATGTGTTTATAAAAAATAATAATGACGGTTCACCCAATCAATATTATTATTTAAATTATTTGTTGAAAGCATATCAAGATGAACTAAATATGTTAAAGATTATAAAAAATGATTTTGATTTATATACAATTTATTATGAAGATTACGAGTACGACCCAACAGAATTGTCGATTTATTTTCAGAACGACTTTGACGAAGAAATAGTCAAAGATAGATTGGTTGATAATAAAAAGAAAATACCATATATTCATAGAAATTTTATAGATTACTTCGATAAGTACATACAAAGAGTATTAAAAGATTGGAAGTTTGATGACTAAATTGATTATATTTGATTTAGACGGAGTATTGGTTGATGCCAAAGAAATACATTATCAAGCATTAAATCAAGCACTTTCCAACATAGATAGTAAGTATATTATCAATCGTGAAGAACATTTGTCACAATATGACGGAAATCCCACAACAACAAAATTAAAAATGTTGTCACAACAAAAAGGATTACCATACGAACTACACGATAAAGTTTGGGAAGATAAACAAAACATTACTTTGGAAATGATTAATAAATTAGAAAAAGATGAACGAATTATCAAAGTATTGAAACAATTAGTTAAAGACGGATACATATTATGTTGTGCAACTAATTCGGTTCGTCATAGTGCAACCGTCCAATTAACAAGACGAGGTTTTATGGAACACTTAGAATTTATCTTTACCAATCAAGATGTAGTGAACCCAAAACCAAATACAGAAATTTATTTAAGATGTATGGTTAAAGCAGGAGTAAGTCCAAAAGAAACCATTATATTGGAAGATTCAGAATTAGGAAGACGAGGTGCAAAAGAAACAGGTTCACCCGTATTAGAAATAGAAAGTTCTAAAGATATCACCTATGATAATATAACAAATTTTATTCAAAATGTCAAGTAAAAAATTAACATTAATACACGAATTTAATCAAGTAAGTTTACACGACCCAAGTCAAGAAATAATTGATTTATATAAACACATACCAGAAATAAATGAACTGGATAATCGTAATCAAACAATATGTCGACCTTTGTTTAGTCATTCAAGTTTACCAGATATTTTAGGTTTAGAACAAGTTGAAGAAGTTGATTTTGACTTTAATTCTGAATTTAGTTATTTTGTTCACGTTCACCACAACCAACCATTGTGGGCAAAAAACTTAGATGTTATACCGAACAATATATTGGAAGAAGTTAGAAAAGGAAATTGTAAATTAATTTTTGACAACACATTAGAGGGTAAATCTATTGAGGGAGATGAGTTTTTAAATCCATTTTATGAAAGTATTGACAAATTAAAACTTCCAACAAAAAACATTTATTTTATAACGAATAATTTAATTGCAGAAAAAATACACCAAGAATATCATAGAGCAGATAAAATAAATGTTATATCAGTTATGTGGAATGTGTTTGATATTCAGAGATTAAAACAAGAAGGACATTTACCAAAAAAAGTTTTTTCAGATATGGAATACAAATATAAACAAAAAAATAGTATAAAACATTTTTTAAAAATTAATAGAACTAATCGTGATGAACGAGATATATTTATGTTGTTTTTAAATTTTGAAAAATTACTTGATAAATGCTTAGTTAGTTTTCCAGAACTACACAAAAACTATTATCCAAATCAATTTTACAAATACACACAACAAGAAAACATTAATGACTTAAAGTCAAAATTACCATTTGATATAGATGAAACGGATAAAACAAATCACGGGCCAGCAGGAATAGGAAAAGGATTTTTTGACGCAGACTTACCATTTAATCCGATACATTATCGAAATTCTTTCATCAGTATTGTTATGGGTGCATTTCCATTTGATACAAACGGACATCATCTACATAGTTCTACTTTTAATCCTATGTATTGTGGACACCCGATTATACAATTTGCACCATACAAATCATTAGAAACTATGAAACAATATGGTTTTAAAACTTTTAATCAATGGTGGGACGAAAGTTATGACGACGAACCAGACGATTGGAAAAGATTACAGATGATTATGAATTTAGTATTAAAGTTATCTGATTATGATGAAAAAGATTTACTACATATGTATCAAGATATGAAAGAAACTCTACAACACAACATAGATGTTATAGAAAATTATGATGTAAAAACAAATTTATACGATAGGATATTTTAGTGAACGAAACATATTATAATGGAAAATATAATATCATTACACCAGATATGGATTTAGTAAAAGAGATATTTAGAATTAAAAAGCAAGAACTCAATAATGATGAAGTTTTTTCTGGTAATTTGATTCTTAACAAAGAGTTTGATAATTTAGATACCGATAAAATCTTTTCATTACCATTAGACGAAAATACCATTTATGTCAATGATGTAAAGTATTCTGCAAATTGGAAAGAATGTGAAATAGATGATAGTATTGTTTATTGTGGGTCGTTTGTTTTGTGGATATTAGGAAACCAACACAGAACACCACAAAATTTATTTGGACAAATGAGACAACACAGAATAAAAGTAAAAAAGATTTGGGATAATTTATGAAGATAGCAATTTGTATGAGTGGACAACTTCGTCAATGGGAAATGGCAAAAGAAAATCAAAAATGGTTTTGGAAATCATCAGGTGCTAAGCAAGTAGATTATTTTATTCACACTTGGGATTATAGTGGAGATAGAAAAGGAGTATCACAACCATACGAGTGGAGAGATATTCCACAAGAAGAATTTGATAAAGTCATTGAGTGGTATGAACCAAAAGGTTATATCTTTGATGATAAAAAACAAGATTTTTTTTATCAAAATGACCATTGGAGTAGTTTGTTTTATAGTTTAGCACAATCTTTAATTTTAAAAAGAGAATACGAATTGAAAAATAATTTTGAATATGATGTTGTTATAAAAACCAGACCAGATGTTGTGTTTGACCCAAGATATCACTTTAGTCCAGAACATTTAGAAAATAATTTACTTTATACTACACACGGAGGAATTATGGAACACGAATTTGGTATGTATAATGTAAATGATTGTGTTTTTTATGGAAATTCCTATACAATGGACTTAGTTATGCAAATGTATTCATATAGACAAAAAATGTTAGACGGAAGAAATATTATTAAAGATAAATTATTTACAGGTTCAATGGGGCCTGGTGTTTTAATGCAAGAATACTTTAGAGAGTATGGAATAACACCACAATCTATTCAACCAAATCGATTTACTTTTATAGAAACATTATTAAAATTAGGTTGTCCAGAAGATTTACATTTAATGGAACACAACGACTTTCATAAAATGGAAAAGTATTTTAGGGATTGGTATAAAAAATGATAGCTATACAAGGTGAAAGATTTCAAGATTTGTGTGAAACACAGATTAGTAAAATGGAACATAAACAATTTGAATCTAATATGTATAGTATTGATATAGATAATTACGATTTCACAAATTATAATAATAGTGAATTAGTTTATTGTAATATTAGTTTAATTAATGAAAGAAAACCAAAGTTAGCAGAATCTAAATTATATGAAAAACTACAACAATTTAAAAATCCATTTAAGTTAATTTTACACAACGCAGATGATAGTTTTGGAAAAGAACATTTAAAGTATTTTGATATACCGAATTGTAAACAAATATTTGCACAAAATGTAAATGTTAAAGACCACAGAGTAGAATTTTTACCAATCGGTATAGCAAATCATTTTTGGAAATGGGGAAACTCTCAGATAATTGATAATGTAATTTTAGAAGATATAGATAAAACAGATTTAGTATATGCACATTTTCAAGAACGAGACAATAGAGTTGAATGTTATGAAAATGTCAGACGAGAAGGAATACCAATTGTAAAATCAATGGAGTATGAAGATTACTTACGAAAATTAAAATCATATAAATATTGTATTTCACCAGAGGGAAATGGAATTGATTGTTATAGAACTTGGGAAGCTTTGTATATGAAAACAATTCCAATATGTCAACGAAGTATATTGGTTGAAGAATTTGCAAAAACATTTCCAATTTATATCGTTGATGATTGGAAAGATTTAAGTGTTAAAGATTTAGAAAAACAATACAATACTTTTAATTGGGATAATTGGTATCAATTAGATTTTGAAACATATTGTAGAAAGGTAGGATTATGAAAAGAGTAATATCATTCGGAGATAGTTTTACTGCCGGACTCGGAACTGATAGAGTATATGAAGAATCAGTTTTGGGGGGTCATCCAGATTGGGATAAAATGAATGATGAACAAAAATCAAAACAAAGAAGATTAGCTGCAAAGCATCGTTTTAATAATTGTTTTACCAAGTTTTTTGCAGATAATTTTGGTGCAACTCAAATTAATTATGGTCGGATTGGTTGTGGTAATAAACACATATTAAACGAAATTTTTCAATATGATATAGTAGAGGGTTTCAAAAAAGATGATTTTGTTTTGATTGGTTTTACTTCTTCGCTTCGTGATGAATTACCATATTGGCCAAATGTTGTAACTGATAATTTGATGGCTCAGGGTGGTGGAATAACTTGGAGTCTTAAAGAGTTAGTTAATATTGCGAATGTACACAAACCAGTAGTTTGGGAATTGAAAGAAAACTTTAAACACTATGATAAGTTAGATAATTTTATGAACAATTATGTAAAAGATTACATTGTAAATATCCATAATAATGAATATTATGATTATTATAATTTAAATTTAGTTAATATAATACAGAAATTTTTAGAATATAGAAATATAAATTATATTATGTTTGATGCATTTGAACCTATGTTTCAAAATAAAATACCAAAACAAATCAACACAAAATATTATTGGGAAATTGGTAAAAAAAATATATGGTCTTATTTATGGGATTTTAATGATGAATCTTTGTATGAAGATGATTCACCATCAACAGCAACCATTGTAGGTAAAGACCAACTGATAGAAAGAAATAACAGGATTCACAAACACCCGAGTCGTAAAGGACACGAGTTATTCACAAAGGAGTTAGTAAAGTTTTATGAAAGTATATATAGGATTTGATAGTAGACAAAGTTTTATAAAAAAATATGATAAAGTGGTTAATGCACCATATGAGATTTGTGAGTATTCAATCAAAAAACACAATCCACATATAGAAGTAGAACCAATTATATTAAGTGAGTTGGTTGATAGAGGTTGTTATTATAGAGATGTAGACCCATTAGCATCAACAGAATTTACTTATAGTAGATTTTTAGTTCCATTTTTAAATGACTACAAAGGAATCGCAGTATTTTGTGATTCAGACTTTTTGTGGAATTGTGATATAGAAGAACTATTAGAGTTTTATGATGAAACAAATGCGGTGTCTTGTGTACAACACGACTACACGCCAAACACTATGACAAAAATGGACGGACTACAACAAACAACATATCCGAGAAAAAATTGGTCAAGTTTAATGATGTTTAATTGTGAACATCCAGATACACAAAAGTTATCAGTAGAGGTGGTCAACACGGAAAGTCCAAAATATTTACACCGAATGTCTTGGGCAAGTTCTATCGGAAATATTCCTTTGACTTACAATTACTTAGAGGGAGATTACAAATATATGGAAAATCCAAAAGCAATACACTTTACCAATGGAGGCCCTTGGCACGAAACTTGGAAAGGAGATTACGGAGACGAATGGATAAGGGTTTATGGTGAACTCACGAGTTAGATATTGGTTTGACACTTTTAAACATCTGAAATCTTTTGATATCGTTCCTTATCAAGAAGTTGTAGATTTGTATTTAAAAAATCAATCTTTGTTGGAAGAAAATAAATTTGAAAAACTTGGTGGTGATAACGAACGACCAATCAATTCAGACATAGAAAAAATAGAAAAAGATGGATTTTGGCACGGATTTCCACCAAGATATTACAACATAGACCCAATGGGTAAAAAAGTATCTATTGCTAAAGCAGATGTTGTTTCTATGGATATGGCTGGACTCGGAAAAACTTGGACACACTTTTTGTATTTAGAACTACCATATGAATTTTTTAATCAATATCAAACGAGAGTTCATTCAAATGATGATATAAGTATTTATAGAAAATTCTTAAATGAACTCGGTAATGAAACCGACTCGGAAAAAGTTCAAAAACTAATTGACAAGTATGATGAATTATATCCAGAACTTTATAGTTTTAAAAATTATTTTAGAGTTGTTACGGACTTAAAATGGAGACAAGACTTAGAAGTTGGACAATATTTAACCATTAGAGATAATGGAATTATATATCCTATTTGTTTTAATTCAAGTACAGGAATTTTAACCAGAGGAACCCATAGAACATTATTTTTAGCACATACCAAAAGTGATGTTCCGGTTTTTATTCAGTATCCAAAAATAAATGGTGAAGATATATCGGAAGATTGGGATATTGAATTGGCAAAAAATTTTAGTGAAAAAACTATATTAAGATTAAATGTTAAAAACAAAACAATGAGGTTTTTATGAAAACCATAGCAGGAATTATACACGCAAGAAAACAAAGTACAAGATGTCCTAACAAACATCTACGACCATTAGGAAACACAACTTTAATTGATATTGCATTAGAAAAACTTAGTAAGTTGGATTTAGATGAAAAGTATTTAGCAGTCTATGACCAAGAATTAAAAGACAAAGTAATTGACGGAGTAAAAATTCTACACAGAGAATATGATTCAGTCGCACCAGGTAATGCACCACATAATATAATGTATAGACATTTAAAAAATGTAAATTCAGACTACATAGTAAACTTAAATCCTTGTCAACCATTTTTACAAGTAAATAGATTACAACAAATCATTACATTGTTTAGAGATTCAAAATACGACAGTATGATTACAGTTAAAAAAGAAAGAAACTTTTTTTGGGACAACGATTGTAATCCAATTAACTTTAAACCAAACGATAGATTATCAACAACGGCAGGGCCTTGGGTTTACTCGGCAACACACTCGTTGGTATTTTATAAGAAACAATATATGTTGGAGAATTGGGAATTATTTTCCAATACCAAACACGACCCATTTCCATTTGATGTGGATTGGTCAGAAAAATCATTAATAGATGTTGATACAGAAGCAGATTTTAAATTAGTGGAGTCTTTATGGAATTGAAATTTGAAATAAAGGTAAAAGGAAAGGAAAAATTTCAAAATGAATTTCCACAATATTATAATTTAATAAATGAGGTTTATAGTAGGTTTGAGGGTAAAGACTACAATAGTAGTTCAATGGGAACATCATTTGACCTTTATCATCAATTAGTATTGGATTTAATTAACAAAAAACCAAAATTTTTATTAGAGTTAGGCAGTGGATACACTACATACTTAATGTCAAAAGTTATTCAAGACTATAATTTAAGTACAAAACTTTTATCACTTGAAAACAACCAATACTGGTTAGATTGGCTAAATACTGAGAAGTTAAATCCATTAAATTGTGTGGTGTTATGTGAATTAGAATATTGGAAAACTAATGAAGATGAATTTGTTAGGTATGTTTATGATTATGATAAAACTAAAGTAGATTATGTTTTTTTAGACGGGCCCGGGCATTTCAATGTAAATGGAACATCTATAAAACATTCTATAAATTATAACTACTATGACATTTTAACTACTCAAAACAAACCGATAGATTGTTTAATAGATGGTAGAAAAAGTACACAAAAGTTTTATCAAAAATTTTATAAAGAAAATAATTGGGAAGATAGGTTTTTGCATTATGGAGTATTTCAAGAGTAATATGAAATTAAACGGAATAAAATATTGGAAACCACATTTTTCAGACTTAAAAGAATTTGATATAATTTCTTTACACGAATTATTATATCGTATTGATGCTACATTAAAAGAGTTTAAAAATTATAATGGTGGTTCATTGATTTGGTATAATGAAGAATACAAAGATATACCAGAAATGAAAGATTTATATACTAAATATAATAAAGATAATTCAAAAAGTCAAGTATGTTTTTCAATAGATGAAAAGTATTTTTCTCACAGGTACACAAGTGAAAAGATAGGTTCTACGACAAACTATCAAGGTAGAGATTCAGTATTGAAATCCCCATTTGAGCATTTAGATTTATACGAAAATCATTTTCAAAAAATAAACAACAATACAATAGAACCTAACTATTTATATATAAGTATTCCTAATCAAATTATAGTTGATTATATGGAAAAAACAAATAATGATTGGGATATGGAAATTCCAAGAAAGTTTATCAGCCAAATAAACGATTGGAATGATTTAAAAGAAATAGAAACAAAAATAGATGAGTTTGATAAAAAGTACCCAAATTGGAACCACGATTTTCCTATTTTAACTTATAGAAGTATTTTGTTAAATGGTTTGGTGTTTCCAAATGTAAACTTTTTTAGTATTAAATTTTTGACAGCAGGAACACATAGATTATTTATGTGCGGTATGAGTGGTTATGATTATCCAATGTTTATTCAAATTCCAAAAAGTCATAGACAATTTAAAATAAAAAGCGCTTTTCAAAATTTTAAAAACAATACTCATTTAATAATGAACATAGACTTAGATAAAAAACAATACGAATTGTTTTTAGATGACAAAAAAGTAGGAGAAGTGAAGGTATGAAGTATGTCATAGATATAGACGGAACTATATGTAAAGAAGTCGGTGAGGTAATCGGTCGAGAACCTTATCTTGATAGAATCGCAAAAATAAACAAACTATACGACGAAGGACACACAATTGTTTTCTATACTGCTCGTGGATTAAAAAGTGGTAGAGGAGAACAACATTATCGTCCAATCACAGAACAACAATTAAAAGAGTGGGGATGTAAGTATCACGAGTTGTGTTTTAAAGGACACAATGGAGATTACTTCATAGATGATAGAGGAATAAACGCAAAAGATTTTTTTAATGACAACAATACCAATATATAAAAATACACAAGTAAAACATTGGTCTAATGCTTGGAAAGATGTTAAATCATTTGATATACTTACTGCAAAACAAGTATCAGATTTATATCAAAATGCACATTTAGAAATTTCTGAATATAAAATAGAAGACCAAACTATAAAAAATTTTGTTGATGGGTTCAACCATACTGATGTTGGTAATCCAGCTGGTGATTCAAAAGATATGTCTGAAAGGTTTCCGGATTCTAAATTTATTTATTTAGAAATTCCATATAAATTTTATGAAGACCATATGACTGAGTGGCATATGCACTTTGGTGGTGTTCCGTTTAAAATTATTAAAGATTTTATTAAAAAAGGAAAAAAGTGGAATAGAAATGAATTTAAACATATGAAACCAAAACCTTCACATATATTTTCATACAGAAATTATTTCACATTTAAACAATATGGTATAGCGACACCAATTTTTAACAATTCATTAATATATCCAGTTAAAAGTACTCACATTACTGGATATTCAACAATTATTAAAAGTGATATTCCAATTTTATTACCAATCCCAAAAAATACTTTAAAATGGAAAACTGAAATTGATAAATCTCAACCACCGTTATTTAATGAATCGTACTTAGTTTTAGAAATAGATATAGAAAACAAAAGTGTAGATTTCTTTTTAGAAAACGATAAACATATAGGAGTTTACAAATATGAAACAAAAGTGTAATATATTAATTCCAATGGCAGGTCGTGGTTCACGATTTGAAGAACAAGGATACACAGACAAAAAACCATTTATTGATGTTAACGGAACACCAATGATACACAGAGTAATAGAAAACTTAGGTATGGAATTCAATAAAGAATTTTTGTTTATATTGATTTGTTTAAAAGAAGATTATGAAAAGTATGATTTCTCACAATTTGAAAAAGTTATTGGACATAATGCTTATGATGTAATCATTTTAGACGATATTACTGAGGGAGCAGCACAAACCGTATTAACAGCAAAATATTTAATCAACGACGATACACCATTGATGACTATGAACTCAGACCAATTAGTAGATTGGAACATAGAAGAAATGTTTGATAAAGCAAAAAACTACGACGCACTAATTCCTTGTTTTTACGGACAAGGTAATGCTTGGAGTTATGCAGGACTTGATGAAAACGAATTCGTTACGGAAGTCGTGGAAAAGAAACAAATTTCAGATTATGCAACAGCAGGATATTACTATTGGAAAAAAGGTAGTGATTTTGTAAAGTACGCAGAACAAATGATTCAAGATAATAGTAGAACCAACGGAGAGTTTTATGTAGCACCGGTTTACAATTGGGCAATCAAAGACGGAAAGAAAGTTGGGATTTATATGGTGGATAAATGTTATTCATTAGGAACACCAGAAGACTTACAGGAATATTTAAGTGGACAAGATAACTAACATAGTTTCAGTAGGTTGTAGTTGGGTTGCATATCCATATGATTGGGATGAAAAATATCGTTTAGATAAAATAAATCCAGATATAAGTAAGTTCAAAGACGAAACTATTTTAAAAAACTATTCGTTTACAAAATATCTTGCAGAAAAATTAGATGTACCTTATTATAATATTGGAAGTCCAGGAGCTTCTAATGATTATGTTTTTAATAGTTTGTTTCAATTAGTTAATCAAAAAAAATTACAAAACTCTTTTGTAGTGGTTGGATTAACTGAACCAACAAGGCATCAAATTGGAGTTAGTCCAACTTTTAACATTTCTAAAAATGGTGCACCTTGGGGTTGGAAAAAAACATTTTTTAATGATTTTTATAGTGAGGAAGCTAGAATAAGATATATTATGATGATGTTAGATTTATTTAATGAATATTTAAAAAATAAAAACTCTAAACTTGTTGTGTTTAATAGTTTTACTGAAGAAATATCTTACCCTAAAAGAGATTATTTTTTCAATAAGTTTGCAACTTGGGAAGATTATATAGTTTCTTATGATAAGGATTATCATAGAAACACTCACCCGATAAACTATGACCATAAAATATTAGCAAATTTATTATATGAGGAGTATTTTTGTGGATAAAATAACATACGCGTATTTAGAAACTACAAACTATTGTAATTTAGATTGTAGTTTTTGTAATCGTGATGAAGTGATTGGCCCACTCAAACATATGTCATTGGAAAATTGGGGTAAGTTATTAAATGGAATCAAACACCACCCAATCGAAGAAGCAAAACTTATGGGTATGGGTGAACCATTTCTACACCCACAATTTGATGAAGTGTGTCGTATGTTTAAAGAAACATTTCCAAAATGTAAAGTAATCGTAGCAACTAATTGTCAATATGATATATCACCAGGTAAAAAACTTCGTAAAGTATTTGAGAACTCATTACAATATATTGATATGTTGTATTATTCTATTGACGGATACGAAGAAAACTATGAACGAGATAGGTCACCTGCCAAGTGGAGTAAATTGATAAAGTTTTTAGACAACTCACGAACAATTGATAAACAAGGTTGTGATGTTGTGGTGAATTATGTAGTCAATGCATACAATGTTTATGATATACCAAGAATAGATGAAC
>Ga0208162_1000214_pt1 | contig 33453 bp, 50 predicted proteins | sample CB_VirMetaG_4_FD_184539 | JGI IMG/M metagenome (GOLD analysis project Ga0208162, IMG submission 184539) | Freshwater to marine saline gradient viral communities from Chesapeake Bay - CB_1508_1M Viral MetaG (SPAdes) (version 4) | ecosystem: Environmental > Aquatic > Marine > Coastal | place: USA... | reverse complement strand
TTTGACAAATATACAAATAAAAAAATTATACATCTTCCCAATTATCTGATATATCTTCCCAAAATTCAAAGACATTATCCCAAGTTTTTCCCTCACTAGGATCAGTGACTGTAAATACACCAGTTAGGTTTATTTCTAAGTTAAAACTATTAGCAGTTTCAAACTCAGCTGTCTCATCAACCGAGTTAATAAACCCCTCACCTCTAACTATTAATTTAGGATTTACATTGTCTTTAAAATAGAAAGTTGCTTTTTGTTTAGTTAACACCATATCGGCTAACTGCTCAAAACTTAATGTGTCAGAATAGTCAGTTAAACACTCACAGCTTAAAGTACCGGATTTAACACCTGGTATAACCTCTTGCCAACCTAAACTTTCTTTAGTTGTAGCATCTGGTAAATCTACATTGATATTAAAGCTAGTACTTTTAGAATGCCCTATAACTGTTGTATCTTTTAACAACAAAAAACTAGTGGCATTTATAACTGCCATTTTACTTTTCTTCTAAAGGAGTGATTTCGCCAGTATCAATATTTAAAGAACCTTTGCCATATTTATCCTCAATCTCTTTAACTTTTTCTTGTTGCTCTTTAGATGCTTCACTAAATGCATCAACAAGTTTGTCTAATGAATGATATGCAATATATCTTAAACCAATTTCAGTTGCAATTTGGTTTGGTTTTGCTATTGATTGTTTTAATTCTTGTAATTCTTTTTGTTCTAGTTTGCTCATTATTTATTTATTTAATTATTATTATTAATCCCAATCTGGGTGCAAATATTCATTTACTGGATTTTTTATTAATTCAATTTGATTATCTAAATTAATTTTCATTTCTTCAACATTATATGCATTATCAAGCCAACCAACCACATCGTTTTTAGTTAAATCTTCATAAGGTATAAATGTATTTTCTGGATTATATTTAACTGACAAACAACCTATTGAACTTGCTGATATAGGTTCCTCAGAATCATCTGTTGCAATATAGGTCCAATGAATGGTGTAAATTACATTATTTAAACCATCTTGTTGTATTTTAGCATCAAGTTGATTTATTTTCCAAGTATATGTATTTGCCATAGTATATTTTTTACAAATTTAAACAAAATTTTAACAATTACCTACTGATAATATTGCACCATTGTTACCAATTTGAATCCATTTACCAGTTGCTGTCGGAAAATTGTCATTTGTATAAATTGCATAATAACCATTAGCTGGATGTGCTGATCCACTTATTGTCGTATATGCTGTATAAGTTCCGCCACCAGAACTAGGTACTAAATTATTTACATCAGTATGAAAATAAGGACCCTCAGGTATTGCGGCGGCACATGCATTATTTGAACTGCTACTAGAATAAACATACATAAATGCTGTTCTAGTTACATTTTGATTATATTGGCTAAATTCAGAAAATTGTAAAGGATTCTCCCCATCTGGTCGGTTTTCAATAGGATTTAAGGTATTAACGGCTGGATATGAATTACCAGAACCACTTGAGTTTCCTCCACTTATTCTTTGTAAATCTGACATATAAATAGGTGGAGTTATTGTATAACTAGAATCATAACCAGCACCAGTTCTCTCTCTAGCTGTTTTAAGCATTGTTATTTCATCAGTTGCTATATTAGGGCATGCCATTATTTACAATTACATTTACAATTACACTTTTTTAATTCCTCGATCTCGGCTTTTAATTCTTTAATTGCTTCAATAAATACACCAGCCATATTACCATATGCAACTGAATATTTACCTTTGTCATCTTGACTAACAACCTCTGGCAGCACATCTAAAACTTCTTGAGCTATAACCCCAACTTTAGTTGATTTGTCATCAATGTCTTTTCTAGTGTATGTAACACCTCTTAATTTAGAAACTTTTTCTAAAGCATTATCAACAGTATTTATATTTTCTTTTACTCTTTTATCAGAAAACGCAATTACATCACTAGTAGCTCTTATATCACCAGTTACATCCAAAATATAACCAGGATTGCTATTTGCAATACCTACTCGACCTTCTGGGTTTATAACTAATCTACTAACAAGAGTTCCACCAGTGCTTGTGTTTGGTGCTGTTTGTAATGCTATTGCTCCGCCCCAATCTGATCTAAAGTCATATGCTATAATCCCAGCAAGATTGTATTCACCAGTATTTGGGTTAGTTGCAGAGTTATGTTGATTTGTAAATCTTAAAAGCGCTCCAGAGCCAGTTCCATTATAATCACCAGACAATCTTAATCTTTCTTGAGCAGTTGCATTACCCCCAGATAAAGGTCCAATGTGTAATTTAGTTTTTGCATCATTTATATTTATACCTACATTCCCACCATCTCTTTGTATATATAAATCTCTAGCAGTTCCACTTTGTGTTCTTGATTGTATTACAGCACCACTTCCAGTTTGACCGCCAAATCTAATTTGACCACTATCATTTCCTATAACAGTATGCCATACATCACCACTTCTATACACTACAAGTGGTGCATCATCTGGATTTGTTTTTCCAATTCCTACGTTTCCATCAGTTTTTATAACGATTTTAGAATTACTGCCTACACGAGAACCATTATTTATCGTAAAAGCGTTTGAATTAGATGTGTCTGTTCCAATAGTCCAATCCGTAGAAGTATTAAAATAAATACCAGCATCATAACCCGCATTATTTCCAATTCTTACATAAGTATCTGAACCTGCACTTGAAACGTGAAGTTTATCATTAGGCGAAATAGTTCCAATTCCTACGTCGCCAGTTCTTAAAACGCACATTTTCTCAGAATAAGTAGTGCCATTATAAGTACCCATACTCAATCTACCATAAGTGCCAGTATCTGAAAAGTAAATATTATGCTCATATGGTCCGCCTGACATATCTGTACCTAATCCCATCCAGGCATTTGGATCAGAATCTAATCCATAGGTTTGTATTCTAGGTCCACCATAATAAGCACCACTAACCATAAATGCTGGTGTAGCAGCATTAACTTTAGCTACTGTTAATCTATAATCTGGAGATGTGTCACCGATTCCAACATTACGAGTAGAGCCATCAAAAAAAGCAATTTGATTTTGTTTTCCATCACCAATTCTAAAATCTCTAAAATAAGTTGTCCCACCTTGATAACCTTGATAATTAATCCAAAAATCAGTATTATCAGCATTTTGATTATAACCACTTTGTAATTGATTAGAAATTAATCTTCCAACACCACCTGACCATTGAATTGAACTTTCTACTGTTAAATCACCAGAATTGCTTAAACGCATTTTTTCTACATAAGAACCATCAGTTTCTAATCTGTAACCAAAACTTATATTTCCAGTCGTTCCATTAGAGCTTGTTGTAAATATACTTAATTCTCTAGATGAACCTGACAAGTCAATACCAAATCCTGACCTAATTACACCAGATTCATAAACATATAGTTTTTGTCCTCCAGTATTGCCTAAACTTAATAATGCGTTTGGATTGTTTGTACCAATTCCAATTCGACCACCATCTCTTTGTAAATATAAATCTCTAGATGTGCCAGCTTGATTCATTGATTGTATTACAGCACCAGAGCTAGTTTGACCGCCTATTCTTAATTGTCCAGTATCATTTCCTATTATTGTATGCCAAATATCGCCAGTTCTATATACAACTAAAGGAGAATCTGGGTTGGGTTTTCCAATTCCCACGTTACCATTAGTATCAATTTTTAAAGATGCTGTTCCACCATTATAAAATATATATGATTGATTATTACTAGCATCGTTTATTAATTGAAAACCATTTGAAACTCCATATATAGCATTTATTAGTGTACTATCTGCTGAACCACTTGCTAAAACACTACGAATAAATCCATTGTTTTTAAAAGAAACAGAGCCAGCAGTATCAATCGTTGTACCTCCTACAATAACGTTTCCTCCAGATGTTATATTTAAAAGATTAGCAGCATCGTGGGTTTTAAAAGACAGCATATCTGAATTTGAACCTAAAACACCCATAAACCAATCTCTCGAGTCGTTAGCTATTTTTATATAAACATCAGCGTTTAAACTCGCATCTCTAATATGTAATTTTTCTGCAGGCGAATCAACTCCAATTCCTACGTTTCCATTTCTTAATGTTAAATAATCATAACTATTTGTAGTGTCTTTAATTACTAAAGCATCTCCTGTTACATTAGCTATACCATTTTGAAATTGAAAGGCAGCTCCTGAACCATATTTTAATTCTAAAGTAGAAGCTCCTGCTGTTGGCACTTCTACATGCAACTTAGCACTTGGCGTACCAGTTACTCCTATTCCTACACTTCCTGCAAAAGTTGCGTTTTGGGATGTGTCTAATACTAAAGCTGTGTTTGCTGTAATTGAAGTACCACCAGAACAAAATCTTAGTTCATCTTGAGATTTAATATACATTTTTCTACTAGTACCAGTATTGTAAACATAAGTTGCACCTTGCCAATCCACTCCAGTATAACCAGAACCAATTGAGCCAACAACAATTCTGTCATCGTTGTCATTTAACAACTGCATTTCATTATATCCAGCTGATGTAGTGTTTTTTAATTTAATAGTTACAGAACTTGTAGTTGATTGAGTTGTATTGTTGTATTTAACGTATTGACCATCCAAAGTGGTAGTAATATCACTAGCAACCTCAGCGCCAGTTCTATATTTTATTACCCCACTATCACTAACTAAGAATTTATCTGTATCTGTTGTTGCATTTGCTATTGTAGTAAATGTGCCAGTAGTTCCAGAAATTGCAGCTCCAGATATATTACCAACAAAAGTACCTGATCCATCACTATTATTTAAACGAATCATTACACTATTAGTTTCACCACCAACATTGGTTTCTATTGCTCCAGTTACTGAACCTTGTCTAGTAAAATCAAAACTATTTGTGTTGTTGTTATGCCATATACCCCATGATGTAAAATTTTCTTTATAAATCCAAGGTGAAGATTCACCTGATGCTGGATTTACTGATCTTAAAAATACTGGGTAAGTTGTACTAGAATCAGCTTGCATTCTTATACCCTCAGCACTTGAGCCACCATCCATTTGTAAAGCAATACCATCTTTTGTGCTTGTAATAGTATTGATAAAAGTAACTTCACCAGTTCCATAAATCCTAATTAAATGATCAGAGTTCCAATGTCCAAGAGATATATAGTTAGTATCACTAGCATCAGCATCCCAATTATATCCAATATATCCAGAGTTTTTTGTATTACCCTCCTTGCCAAAAACAATAATATTTGTTTGACCACTTGTAAGATTTGCTCCAAATGCTTCGATACTATGAATAAATGAATTACTAGCTGTATTGTCAATTGCAAGTGTTGGTGTATTACCTAAACCTGAGCTTGTCATAGTAACATCACTTAAAAACTTAGATTCACCATCGATAAATAATTGACTAGCTGTTGAATCCCATTTTATACTAGCATCATTAGATGTGTCATTTCCGAAATATAGTTTTAGATCATCAACCATTTGAATTGACTTACTATAAATAACTCTTTGAACACCGCCATCTAGTCGCATATATTCTGTTAAACCAACTGGATCGGAACCATTATCTAATTGGAATTTTATATCGCCATCATCAACAAATGAATTAAATATTAAATCACCAGAGTTTATTCTAACTATATTATTAGTAGTATGATATATTTTTAAATCTGAACTATTACCAAAAGTTAATTCTGAATCATCTGTAAAGTTTACATCTCTGTCAATTTGATTAGGCACATCATTTGTCCTCATTATCGCTGAAACAACAATATTCCCATCTGATGATGTACTTACTCTACCTACTTGCCCAACATTTTGAATTAAATGATTATTTGCTGTTGGTTTAGTTGTTGTTAGTGCTGAACCAGAACTTCCCCCAGGTTTTACAAAAAGCGTATCATTTTCTGTTGGGGTTACTCCATCTATTGGAGATGTAACTAAATTTTTTAATTTCCCTGTTACAATTGCAGTACCCTCACCATTATTAGCTAAATTTTGAGTCAGTAAACCAATGCATGGCATTTTTGACGAATCGCTTGAATCACATAAACCTACTTCTAATCTTTCTGATGCGCCAACACTCCCAACAATATATACAGGGTCCCCTTTCACTAAAGAAGACCCCTCAACATTTTTAACTAAAATTTCTGTTCTTTTTGCTGTTTCTGCTTGAAAATCAACCCAATTAGTTCCAGTTGCAGTAGATGATAAAACTTGACCGCTTGTACCTAAATCACCATCACTGTCTTTTATGCCACCAGACACAAACAAGTTTCCAGTTACATCAATACCAGTTGATATTACTGTTAGTTTATTACTGCCTTGATATTGTAAATCAATTCCTGAGTTTGCTGTTATATCTAAAGCTCCAGCAATTGCATTGATTTGACTATTTGTTCCATCTGTAAAAACTCTTAAATCAAAATCATTTGAAAATGGTCCTTTAAGATCTATATAACCACCACTTGAACCTCCTAACTCTATATAACCATACCCGCTTGAATTTTCAATTTCTAAATGATCATCAATATAAACAGTACCCGAAAAATCACCATCAGTAGCTTCTAAGTTACCTATAACTAAATTTCCTTTAGTATATCCACTAGCTGATGTATCAACAGTGGTTGTTGGCTCAACAGTAGTGCCTATAAATAATTTAAACTTGTCATCACTAGCATCATTAAAAAACCCTTTGTATTTAGTGCCAGTTGCTACATATTTACCAAACAATCCAATGTCTAATGTATTAGCTGTATTATCTTTTGCTAATTTTATTAGTGGATCTTCGACTGCTAAATCTTCAACATTTAAATAAGTCAATGTGCCATTAACTGTAAGATTGCCAGATATTATAACATCCCCACCAATTTTTGCATTCCCACTCGTATGAAACTGAAAATCTGGCGAAATACCAATACCTAATCTAGTTCCAGATAAATATAAAGGTGAATCATTACCTAATCCATCACTTAAAAGTTTTGGAGTTGATGTTAGGTTTGAATTATCACCAATTTTAATTATTGCATTATAAGTATCCTGAACTCTTAAACCGGTATATGATGTTGCCATAAGATCTTTTTTACAAATTTAAGCAATTTCGTTTACCTCTTTTTACCTTGCCCTTTGTACTTTTTTTTGTAACCTTTTTGACCTTTAGATGCGTTTTTTGAATGAACACCAGGGCGTTTCTTTTTTTGTCTCTCCCTATATATTTGAACTATATTTTTTGCCATTATTTATTTGCTTTTACAGCGGATCCATAATAAAATCCAAAAATTGATAAAACTATACCTTGAACAATACCTATTAAGTTTATCCAAACCTCTTTATTGCTTTCTGGGATTTGCAAATAAACAATAGCATAAACCATAAAACAAAAACACCCCAAACCAATTAATCCTGTTATAATATGCATGTAATCTGTTTTGCCTGTTTTAGAAATTTCAACTTCTCTTTTTCTAGCTGAATCCCTATCAGCAACCTCTAATTCATATAATTCTTTAATTTGTGAATGAATTAATTGTTTATCTTCAGGCGTTATTTTTTCATCTTTGTCAATTAGATTTTTCACCATACCTAGAACACCAGCATCCGGTAAAAGATTACCAGCAACTCCTAAAATATTTGGTGCAATATTTCCTAATAGTTTACCAACTTTTGTGTCTTTAAATTTCTTTTTATCACTCATTAATTATAAACTCTAAAATGTAAAACAATTAACAACAAATATATATTTAATTCACTAAAATCATTAAACTCATCAATTGGGTAATATTCTATCCCGAGTAAAAGTCCATTGGGTTGTAAAGTAAATCCAAAATCCATTATGATGTAGTTATATCTATATATTTTGTTTTGCCATTTTCTTTAATAGCTTTTAAACATCTTTTTCTATTTGTATCTGCATCTATATAACTAACATGAATCCAGGATGCATTGCCATTTTCATCTGGAAACTCAAATATAAGTTGATCAAAATCTAAATTTTCCTTTATGTAATTATACATATTATTGTTGCTCATATGACCATAATTATCATCAATATCAATGGCTCTGCCTTCACAATGCTGAGATTTTATTGAGCCGCCAATTGCTTTGTTTAAATCCTCACACCTAAAAAATGAATTAATTTTTATTGGACCGCCAACAGCTTTTCTAAGCGGTTCAAATACGTTTTTAGCAACGATCTCCATATTTTGTAGTTGGTATTCATTTGGTGTATTATGTATGCCTAAACGTAATGCTGTGACACTTCTTGTAGCTTCTTTATATGAAATATGTTCGCTTATTTTCATTTTTAGTCAGTTGATTGCCTATTATATGAAAATCTATATTGATCAATTACATTTTGTATAACAGATAAATCTATTTTTAATTTTAAAGAAATATCAGCATTCCAAACATAAATGGGTTTTCCATTTTTGATTAATATTAATGTAGGTACTGCTTTAATGTTTTGTTTAACTGAGGGTGCTTGATCTTCTAAATAACCATACTGAATTAAAACTCCATCTAGATTTTCAACATCTTTATAATTATTTTTTTGATTCCATTTAGCATTAATATGTATAATTGTTAAATCCTGTGCATTACTTACCGCAAATGCAAAGAACACAATTAGGGCAATCAATTTTTTCATTTTTGTATAATTTCATATAGCTTTTCATCTATTTTATCTAGTTTATTTGAGTTCTCTTCAACTTGTTTAGCAGTATTTTCAATAGTTTCTCTAATCAATTGATCTTTTAGATCATATTCAGTTCTTGATATACTCGGCTCTGGCAATTTTTTTGCTAATTCAATTTCAGCATTTAATGTAAAATACATACCAGCTAAAGATATTGCTCCAGCTACAATAATTCCTATTGACTTTAGATCTAGTGTTAACTCAGTATTTTCAGATACTTTACTCATTTTTTAATTTAATTTAATTGTTCAACTCTATTTGATAATTCTATTACTCCTTTAAAGTAAGTTCCGCCATCTGTATCTTCTTGACTGTAATTAACACTTTCCACATTACATGCATATACTTTAAAATTATCACTAGTCAAATCGAAATATCCACTTGTTCTAGTTCTTAACAAAGATAAGCAAGTATTTACTAACTGATTAGCGACTAAATCACCACCAGAATCGCCTTGATATTTAGTAACAATTTCTACTCTAGTTATCACCTCAATAGTAAAAGATTGTTGGTTTTGATCAATTTCATTAGTGGCAACACTATAAACCCAAATGTAGGGCGGATCGTAACTTTTACGCACCCTGTTTGTGACTTGAACTGGTTGACCGCTAACGTATTGAGTGCCTATTGCTTCAATTATAGCTAATCTTATATATTGCATTGGCTCTCTCATCTTATTTTACTATTTAATTTTGATTCTAATTTTTTTACAAAATCTCTAAATACAACTCTAGCTGGATTAAAAAAATATGGTTGAGGGTTTTGTTTTCTAGTTCCAAATTCAACAAAACTTGAATATTCCATTTCAGATACAATAGCAACATTACTTCCTTCTTTACTATAATTTATAGCAGCTTTTAAAGCACCTGTATCAACTGGAGCTTTTAATTTTTGTTCTTTTACAATATTAGCACTAGCTCTAGCAATATCAACTTGATCAGCATTTTTTACAACAATATTTAAATCTGTCAATATTTTATTAATATTGTCTAAATCTGTTTTATTAAATTCTAATTTACTTTTCATTAGGAAAAACTTACAGCTTCAATTGTTGTATAAAAATCTGGAGTGCTTTCAAACATATTTACAATTCTATATTTACTAGTATTATTTGGAAATTGCAAATAATATTCAAAATAATTATCAGGATTATCTAATGCTTTATTTCTAACTAATAATTTTATTTTTTTAGATTGTTTTCTACTACCATTTTCCGTTTCCATTTCGCCACTTACATATTGAACATTTGCCCATCTAGTAGTAATTAAAACTGGATCACTACTAAAACCACCATACCCATCGTTAGTTTGGTTTAACTTATAAAATTCAACTCTTGTATCTAATTTTCCTGCATCCATTATAAAAACATTGCTTTATATGAGTTTAAAATATCTCTAACATTTGTTGGGACTTCGGCTATATTTTTTCCAATTATAAAATCAGCTCTGTTGTCATAATATGTTGAAACTAATTGTAAAATAGCTTGTTCTAATAATCTATCATCTAATCCACTTGTTATATATGTAACTTTTACCTTATCAGCATAACCCCCATCAAGCTCAATAGTTTCATTATCTAAACCTAAAATAGTATAGTCAACAGCAATATCATTACTAGTTACACTAGAAATACTTTCAATTGGTCCAAAAGGCAAATCAAAAGTGCCATTAGTTTCATCCATGTAATAAGTTCTATTTTTTGCTACAATGTCTCTAGATATGTAGTTTTCGCACCAGATCCTAGCTTGAGTTATCATTTTAGCAATTATAACATCATCTGCATCTGTACTTATTCTAACATAATTTTTAACATCATTTTCTAAAACAATTTCACTACCAGTTGTAGAATTAATTTTAATTTGTCTCATCTTTAGTTAGTTTAGAATCAATCTTTAGTTCTTTAGTTTCTTTTTTAATTTTCTTTTCCTTTTTGTCGATTAATTCACCCCAACCCATTTTGATCCATTTATCAATTTTATGATCTTCAACTTCAATAATATCATTCTCTTTATAAATTTGACCGGCTTTTTTAATTTGGGTTAATAATTTAATTTTCATAACAAATATTTTTATGTAAAGATAAAAAAAAAGTGCCACTAGTTTTTAGGTAGCAGCACTTGAACTTATTTATGAAATCAAAGCAAAGTTATTGAAATTTTTTTTATACTTACCATTAATGTTAATCTTTAATGAAGATTGCCCTTTATTTGGTATTATAAAAAAGCCATTATTATCTACATCCCATAAAGCAAAATAGTCAACATATTTTTTTTGATAAGATTTTAAACCTGTTCGCCTTAATGTAATTTGTATGCTATTTTTAAGTCGTCTACGATTTTTTCCTAGATACTTAATTTGAATTTTAAATAAATTGCCATCCTTTTCAAGTATGCAGTCATAATAGCTAGAGCTTGATAATGGAGTTGACACGTTATAACCAAGTGAGATGGCGGTTGCTGCAAAATGATATTCAGCAAAACACCCTTTTTGATTATGTGTCATTGAATAAAAATAAAAAAAAACCAGCTGAGTTAACAACTGGCTTTTTCACAACCCCAAATTAAAACAAAACAAAATTATATAATTACAATGGGTGGGATTGTATTATTTGTCTAATTGCTTCAACATGCTTAAATACTAACAATTTTTTTATTGGTGGCAAATTTTCCCATGCTCTCATCTCAATAGAACTAGAAATAATTGTATCAGTATCTAATATTAGTATTTTATTATTTTCGTTGCTCATGATTATCATTAAATAATACTGATATGCCTAAAATACCCAATATAATAGCTGTTAATAAGTCATTTGACATATGTAATGCCCTAAACATTAAAAAGAACAAAATAAAAGCTAAAAAGTGTTTTAAATAGTTTCTATTCATTTTTAAATAAATCTTTTTGAACATTTGCCATTATACTAAATAAATTGTTGAGCTTTTCCCTTTGGTATCTATCAAATCTGCCTTGCTCTTTTGCTTTTTTGATTGTATGATTAAACCTTGCTTTTGCACTCATAATTAAAGATCTATCATTAAGATTAAACATATACCATATATTACTACATGGATTGCTATTAACCATTTCCAGTTGTCTGGATCTTGTTTTAAGAATTTTTTATACATATCAAACATATCTAAGTTTTTTAATTATTTAATAATTTCAGTTACAGAACTACGATACCAAAGATCTGGATTGCTTAATTGCATCTTAACATCTTTTATTTGTTGACTATATTTTTTTTTGTTTTTGCTTATAGACATAATTGCTAATTGTCTTTTAAGATTATTAACATATCTATTCATTTTAGAATTTTTAGTTTCGTTCTGTGTAATTATTAATTTCATACTCCAAATATAAAACTTTTTTTTTAATTACAAAATATTTTTTCATTTTATTTTATATTTATTTCACTTTACCCCATAAAAAAAGGGGTAATAAATACCCCTTTAATTATAATAAAAGTAATTATTATGGAGTTTCTAAAGCTGCTTTTGCAGTTGAGAATGAACCATTTACGAATGCATTTGGCAAGTAGTTTGTCAATGCTATTCTCTCACTTACTCTTACAGTTATGAAGCCATCTCTAACGTTAGTTCCATCTTCTCTGAAAAATTCAACATTTACGTTGTCTCTAATCCAAAGTTGAGTTCCTACATTAAAGTTTCCACATAAGAATGATCCAGCTGAAATCGCATTATTAATTATAACTGGCACTCCCATAAAGTTTGGCTGTAACCCAGAATACACTTGATCTTTAAGATAATTGTTTTGAGTATCTTTTAGTAATAAGATTTTGTGGAAATCTGTTGGGTGCAACATTATATAACTAGCTTGATAGTTAGATAAAGCCAATTGGTTTAAAGATGCAACAAGTACATCAAACTCATTAGCGGCTTCTACTGACTGATAGAACGCACCACCAGATGATACATCAAAATCAGCAGCATCAGTAATAATACCAGATAAATTAGGCGCAGTTCCATTACCAGATAAAATTTGAGTATCCTCAACACTTAATAATTTTTCTGGCGCTCTAGCTGAAATATAGCTAGTAAGCTGTGGAGTGTCTGCTAACATCTCTTCAGAAATTCTAAAGTAAGTTCCAATTTTTCTAACATTGCTGTCAGATGCAGTCATATCAAAATCAGATTGTGCTAATGTAGCTCCCTCAGCAGCTGGTGCAGCACCATTAGAATATCCTGATTCTTTAACGAATCTAATCACATCAGAGCTAGTTGATCCTTGAGGGATTAATTGTCTAACGTGAACTGGTCGAGTTGGATCATATTTGTATCCAGCAACTCTATCAGCTGGTATAACTTCACCAGTAAAGTCAGCACCAACAGTCATGTCAGCTTTAACTTCAAAAGATGCAGATCTTGAATTTCCTTTTACAAGGTTTTCAATAGCTCCATCATTTATTGACTTAATTAAGCCACCTTTGAAAGTTAGATTTTCATTAGATTTTGCTTCAAAATGTTTTTTGTTAGCAACTTCCATTTGATCTAATCTCTCATTAAATTTGTTAGCAAGGTTAGAAATTTCTCTTTTAAGAATTTCATCTGCCTTACCAGTAGCACTTTCTAGTGCTTGTCCATGAGCTTTTTCCAATTTAGCATCTATAAGATCCCCAATTTGGTCAAGCTGTTTTTTTACATTTTCTTCCATTTTAGTAAGAATTATTTAAGATTATTTAACAAGTATTTATAAACATCAATCTCATGCTTGACTTCAACTGGCTCAGTAGTTTCCTCAACTGGCTGAGTAGCATTAATGAAATATGTTTTGAGTTTGATAATTTCTGATTCTAGGGCATATCCCATATCATCTGAGATATTGCCTTTTCTAATTAATTTACAAATGTTATCATACCTTTTGTAAATCTGATCAATATTATTTGTGCCTTTTACATCTAATATTTTAGCTTGATCATTTGCTGCTAAAGTTACAGCACTAATTTCATATAATTTAACTTCCTTTATTTCTCTGTAATCACCTTTTTGCTCTTTTACTATTGGCATAATACCAACAGAGTTTTCAGTTATTACTCCAGCTTTCATTAGTTCAATAACATCTGATCCTAATTGAGTTTTTGGCACTTCGGCAACAAAAACTAATCCTTTGTCATCTTCATAAAGTTCTCTCATTTTACCTATCGGCTGCATCATATCGTGTTGATATAAATACTTTACTCTAGATCCATTTTCTTGTATTGTCTTTTGGTATGCTCCTTTTCTTATTACATCTTGATCACTATCCTTATTATCAAAATAAGATCCATAACCTTTTACTATACCATTTTTTTCATCAAAGTCAGAAATCACATCGCCAAGTGGAGCTGCTTTATAAATAAATTCCATGTACATATATTTTTTTGTAAAATTAATAAAATAATTTTTAATCCTTTGTAAGCTCATTTATAGCTAGTCCAACTCCAATATTAAATAACAGATCACTAGATGAACTAGGTTGATTTGACTGATCTGGATAGTAAATAGCTGAACATCTACAATTAACAACATTTCTACCAGATCCTTCACCTGGTCGCATCATGGCTTCACCACCTACAATAAAAGAATCTTTGTGAGCTACTTTTTGACCATTAGCGGCTGCATGCCATTCTCTCTCTCTGCCATCTAACGATGTTGACCATTCTTTAATCAAGTTTTCGCCAGGAAAAACAGTTAAGGCACTTTGCTCAACTCCATAATTAGCGGCTCTAGTGGTTTCTGTTCTAACTAATCTTTGAGCTTGATACCTTGAATATTTTTTAAATTGTTTTTTTAGTATTCTAGCTTTTTGATCATATCCTAAACTCATAAACTCAGGATCAGAAAATAATCTTTGAGTTATTTTAATTAATGTCTTTTTTGCAGTTCCACTAACTAAAACAACATTAGTTGCAGCAACTTGTTTAGCATATAATCCAAAGGCGGCTTGCCATTGAGTTACATACTCTTTACTATCAACACCTTTTGTTATGTATTTATCAAAAGTTCTAGCATACCATTTAGCAAAATGCATTGATGTATCTTGATATAATTCATTGTAAAGTTTATCAAAAAAATCTACTGTAAATAAATATTGATAGTTAGTGTTGCCAGTATTTAAAACATTATCAACACCAATATTGTATTCAGTTTGATAATATTTTGTAAATCTGGAGATATTTCTTTTTTCAGTTATAGTTCTTTGTTTTTCAAAAGCATCTCTCCATTTATTACTCATTTTCTATTTGGTTTAATTTTCTCTCAGAATAGGTTAGCATACTTTGACCACCCCATCCTAAAAAAGCCACATAACCTTTGTCTCTCCAAGGTGTGTCTCTATATTCTGGATTTATTTTGTCATAGCCACCACCTTTAGTTCTAGATAAAAAACTATAAGTTCTTTTCAAAGTAGATAAACTTAATGATTCTCTAGCAATAAGCTGATTCATTCTAGCCAAACCTACATTAGTCATCCCATCAACTTCATCTCTGCCATGCTCATCTATCCAGTTTTTAACTCTTTTTGCGTTGTTTGTTGCACTTTGTGGATAGTCATTAAAAGTTGCTTTAACTTCGATACTATCTTTTATTTCTATATTACTTATTGAATTTTTTTTTTCCTCTTGATCCTGTAAAGCTGGTTGAGGATCTTCAATATCAATATCATTGCCAGATACTGGAATTAAATTAGCTGGGATATAATAGTCATTTAAAATTTCGTTTTCATCATCAGCTCCAAAACTCATTGCAGCTCTTTTTTCATTTGGAGTTAACCACCATGCCTTAGCCATTTGATCTACTACTTTTTCAGTTTCCTCTTGTAATTCTGGTATAACACTATAATCAAATTCAATACATAAATTCTCACCATATTTAGGCGCAAGCCATCTATTTAATTCATCTGAAATTTTGTTTAGCTCAGGAATAACGCAATTTTGATACAATGCTTTTTTAGCTTCTTTTACGTTATTGTATGTTGAGCTTTCTGTATTATTTAAAAGAACGACCGGCACATTATAAATATTACAAAGATCTTTTATAGATGCGTTGTATTGTTCAATTAAACTTACATCACTTGCATTTAATCCAAAGTTTACCCAAGATAATTTTTTTGGAGTTATAATTATATCTCCAGCATTATTGCTGCCCTGAAAGTTTTGCCTGAATTTATCTTTTAATTGTTGAGCTTGTACTTCATTTAGATCACCTTCATCACTCATTAATACACCTCTAGCTGTTTGGTTTTGTAAATATTTTACTCCAGTTTGTACAGCTTCATTATTTGTAGTCATTGATCTTAAACCAGCTCTTAATGGAGATTGCCCATAGAGATGTGAGCCAGATCCATCAAAGTATGGATTAAAATCTTTTATATGACACATATGATCAGCTGGTATTCTAAATTGACCATTGTACTCAATAGCATATTCTTTTACTGGTTGCATTATACCGCCTGAGATAATTTCAATCAATTGACTAGGCATAACGTAAAGCTCTTTGTACTTACCGGCACCATTGCCAGTTTCTGGAGCAATTCCATAAATATATCTATTGCCAGTTAATTTACCAAATGCAATTAATTCTGTTATCCAAGATGCATAAGATTGCGCTGGATTTGGTCGATCTAATAATTTATGTAATTCAGTATCTTCTAGCTCAACTAATGCTCTCTTTTTTAAGTAATTTGATTTATGCATTACACTAGAATCTAAAGTACCGGTATTCATCGCCTTATATCTTTTGTAATCATTATCATTTACCTTTTCATAAACTTGAAAGGGTATTGAAGATGCTGCTTTTGCTATAATGTTTATTAGTGAATATACAGTTGAGTTTTTTCTATAACCCTCGTTAATATAAGTTGTATCGTTTTCAGGGTTCCAAACTATGCTTTCACCTAGCCAGTTATAAATAGCTTTGTTATATTCTTGAGCTGTTTGTTGAGCATTTTTAGTTAATAGGTTTCTGAATCTGTCAAAGAATGATGCCATTAAAATAAAATTTTATGTAAAAATACAAAATAATAAATTCTTTTATTATACAACAAAAAAGTCATTACGATTTCGCCACCTTGAATAAACGCAATATCTAATAGCGTCTAACAAATGGTCGTTTTGATTTGCTTTTGGTTTGTTAATTATTGTGCCATCTTTAAGCTCATCATAAATATATGATAATTGTTCTTTTAAAATATTAATTGATTCCTCACTAACATATATATCAAATTCTTTTAATAAGCTGATTGATGCATTAATACTTCCTTGCCCTTTCGTGGCTCCTTTTGCTAAAATTGACATTTGGCGAAGCTCCTCAACACTTTTTGGCTCAGCACTGTCGCAATACATTAGCATATCTTGTAGATTTTGCTCTTTAATAAATTCAGCAATATCTCTGTTTGTCATTCCTTTTTTATATATTAATTCATGTATGTATAATTTATCATTATGCCTACCAACTTTTACAATAGCTAGATTATCCTGGCTAAATCCAAAATCACATCCTAGCACCTCATCATCTATTTGTGGAAAATCTTTATATGGTATATAATTCCAATTTTTAAATATTTGTTTTTCACTAAATACAGCTCTTTGTCCCTCACCATATACTCTCCAATAATCTGGATCTCTGTCTCTTATCCTCTCAATTTCATTAATTAACTCTTTTGGCAAAAATTTATTGTCTTTATATGTAGATAAAAAAAGTTCAGCATCATCTCTCTCAGCTAAATCATATAAATAGTGTATCGGATCAGATGGGTTGAAATCAATAAATATTTTTTGCCTAGTTCTCATTACTAGTTGTTGATAATCTTCAAAAAACAATTCATTGCCCTCATTAATCCATAAAATATCTCTAGAACTCCCTCTTATCTTTTGTGCATCATCGGCTGAAAACATTTCTAAAGTATGCCCATTAAATTCAAATGTATTTTCCGACTTGTTATGAACCCCCAGCCAGTAAATACCTAATTGCTTAGAAATATGGAGAAAATCCCTTAAAACCGATCTTTTGAGTGCTGGGAGTGTTTTTCTAACTATGCTAATTGTCAAAGGTTCTTTTTGAGTTGTCATTAAGTACAAACAATATTGCATTAAGCTCCAGGATTTACCAGATCTTGTACCCCCTTGAAATATGTTTAATCTTTTATCAGAGTTTACAGCTTCATAAAATTGTTTATTGCAATACTCAGTTATTTTTTGTCTTTGGCTGGTGTCCATTCAATTAGTTTGCTTTCAATAGAGCCATCATGTTGTATTTCTTGTCGTTCAACATAACCTCTTTTTTTCCCTTTTGTTTTTAATAGGAATATTGTTGCAGTTGTATTCCCCTCTTGTATTTGTTTATGTAATTGGCTCTCTGCAAAATCTAATGTTATATCTTCAATAGATAAAACTTCTGCTGCATACTTAGGATCATTCTTTAACCAATTATAATGTGTTTGTCTGTCAATGCCAACTTGTTTACAAGCTGTTGTAACAACTGATAAACTTTTTTCCAATGCTTTAAGCATTAATCTTTTTTTATGTGTCGAAACTTGTCTATTTGCCATTTAACAAAATTACATAAAAAAAAGGGAGTTATAAAACCCCCTTAGATTACCTAATGCCAATAGCTTCCGCCTGGCTTTTTATATTAGGTTTTAATATTGTTCTTCAATTTTATCTAAGTTATAATATGCTTCTTCAATAGTTTCATAAAAACTTTCCTCTCCAGTTTCAAAATCAGTAACAAGATATTCAACATCTTGACCAAAAGAACTAACAAGAGTTATGTTGTTTTCTAAAGCTATATATACATAGCCAGAATTTTGATTGAATCCTACTTCAAAAATATCTTCTCTCGAACAATTTTCTGAGTATGATTCCCATAGTTTAGATAATGATTTTGCTTCTAAGTAAGCTGGATTTTCAAGGTTAACGTAATTCATAATTGTAATGTTTTAAATTCAATACAAATATAAAAGATTTTTTTTAATTACAAAAATTTTTTTTACTTTTTTTTAGTTTACTCTATACCTTTGAATGCTTTTAGAGGGTAAAAAACCAAAGTATTTCTATATCCATCTTCAAAAGTTGGTATAATTGGCGTTACACCATGCACATTTCGCCACGCTGGATATACTAGCATTGAGTTATCAGCACTATTTACAGTAGCACCATAATCTGGTACAGTAGTATGACCACCAGTTGAGTTTTTTCTTTTTGCTATGATAACATTAGCACATCCTACTAGGTTAGCAGCATCTCTATGAAAAGGCGCTGGAATATTGTAATTTGAAATACTACTTGTAAATAAGTTTCCAAACCTCCATTTTTTGCTAACATTTTCTGATATAATCTTTTTTTGTTCTTTATATAAATTTGGTGTTATTTCTTTTATTATTTTTTCGCTTTCTAGACACAAAAGCAACATAGCTTTTATAAATGTTTGTGCTGTTTTTACATTATGCACACTACTAATAGTAGCATATGGTCGCCTCATATGAGGTTTGGGTGGCACACTTCCTATGATTGTTGAATATTGTAAAACTTCTTTATCTTCATTGCCATCACCAAACCCACTTGATCTTTTCATCACACTTTTAGGTACTCTTTTAGATCTTAATTCTTTATCTGCAATATCAGCTAGTTGAGCAGCTTTTTTATAATTTTTTGATAAATCAGCTATATAGAAACCTATCGGCTCACCCTCAAAATAAAATATACTATCTTCTGTAACATTAGGTTCTATAGTTCCACATATATCACCTACTTTAACATTGTGTTCAATTTGTTTTAAATCTACTTTTTTCATTTTCTAGTTTTTCAATTAATAATTTACCTACATATATTTTATTCTCTCTAAACTCTTTTACTAAGTCGAAAGCTCTTTGGTAATCCTCTGCATCAAAAGGTATTTGTAATGCTTTTTTAACATTGCCAGTCATTTCATCTAGTTCGCCACCTAAATCAATATCATCTAAAATAGAATAATCTGGATTTTTATCAAACTCAGGTAAGTGTAAACCCCAGTCGTTTAATAATTCAGTATTCCATTCATTAGCTAACGTATCAAAATCCCAATCACCGAAACCTACATTATCTTTGATTATAAATTCTTTTTTTTGTTTTTCTGTCCAACCCTCTGCTGTATCAATCCACACCTCTTTTATTCCAGCAGCTTCACATGCTTTTAACCTCATATTGCCACCTAAAACAACCATTTTTTCATCAACTATAATTGGTCGCTTTTCAAGCATTTCTGGAAATTCTTTAATAGATTTTACTAATTTTTTAAACTTGCCATCTCTAATATATCTTGGATTATTAGGATTTGGCTTCAATTTTTTTATGCTAATTTTCTGTATCATGTTTGCTGTGTTTATTATACAAATATAAATTTAAATCCCAAATTTTACTAGATGCAATACTTTGATTTTTATATTTATGTGGAGATCTAATTAAATTTCCATTGTTATTAATCTCTATAAAACATTCTTTTTTGTATTGTATTGGAACTATATAAATTTTAATATTGTTTTCTAAACACCAGGATTTAGCTTCTAGATATTTATTCATATAAAAAGTTTTATAAGTAAAGCAATACAAGTAAAAATAACAAATCCACTAATTATTAATGCAACTAACACTAATAACTTTAAAAAAAAATTATGCAATTTTTTCATTCTGTACCAGATATTATGTCTTTTTTACTTGAATCATCAACAAGCATTGCAAACCCTAAGAATAAATAATTTAAAGCATCTGCATAGCGACTATCTATTGGCTCAGCTTGATGCATGTTTGGATCACCAGCATGGCTTAAAATAGCTTGTATGTGCTTATTAAAAAATACTGCCCAAACTTCCATAGGTGTTATTCCAATACTTTCGGCAGTTGATTTAAAGTTATGTAATACATCAATACTTTTGTTTGTGTATTCTGGTTGCTTAGCATCCATTATACCCTGAGCTTTGTCTAAGATATATTGTCTTGTTTCAATAAATTCTTTTTTATTCATAATATATTTAATTTAATTTTTTTTGCTATTGATTCAACTACATCAACAGTTACAGCGTTGCCACACATTTTATACCTTTGAGAATCTGATATTTCACCGTTTTCCAAACCTATTTTTGTCCAATCATCTGGAAAACCCTGTAACCTTTCACATTCTATTGGAGTTAATCTTCTAATAATACCAGTAGATTCGTTTATTTTATTTAAACTAGTAATGTATTCACTAGAACTTCCTTGCCTACCAATAGCTTCGGTTAGACAATTATGTGTTACTTTTTTATTATCAGTATATACACCCATATTACAAGCTGTATCTAGTGTTTGAGATTGTTTTTTACCAACTCGACCTCTTTTAGTAGTGGAACCGGGAAAAGCTAAATTAATTGAATCACCATGTTTAGCTTTTTCAAAACCTTTTTTTGTGCCTGATATAACTTTAATAACTGGTTGGCCGCTACCATCTTCTCTAGCTCTAGCTGATATTGTTGGTGATACTAAATCTGTTCTCGGTTCAAAACCCCTTTTGTCTTTATATGTTCGCCAAGTACCAACCTCTATTTTTTCTTGTGAAATTTTGTTACATTCATTAATGTAACTTCCTTGACTTGTTAATGCTGCATATCTTGTTGTGATTGTAAGCGAATCTGGGTTGGCTCTTGTTTCATTAACCTGTCTATTGTTTTCTGAGATAGGAAATACTTGTCCTCTACATTGTTTTGTAGAATATCCAACAAGGTAGATTCTCTCTCTATTTTGGGGTAAAAACCAACTTGTATTAAGCAGTTGCCATTCAATTCTATAACCCCCAATGTTGGCAAAGGTTTGGATAATTGCCCAAAAGTCGTTGCCATTGTTTGAGGAGAATGTTCCCTTAACATTTTCCCAGATAAAAACACTCGGTCGGCATTCACCGATGAGTCGTATTGCTTCACTAATAAGGGAGCTTCTAGCTCCTTGCATACCCCTACGTTTTCCAGCCAAACTAAAATCTTGGCAAGGTGATCCGAAAGTGATAAGGTCAATTTTGGGGAGTTGTTTCCCTCGAACATCTGTAACTGATCCGACATATTTACTATTTTTAAAGTTGTTTTTATATACATCTATTGCATACTTGTCAATTTCTGAGAAATAAGATTCAATTTCAAATCCAGCTTTTTCAAAGCCAAGATGAAACCCACCTATTCCACTAAATAAATCTAATTGTTTTAATTTCATAATTATTAAAATGGTACATTATCTTTTATTACTTGTATTTTCTTTTCGCCTTGAAATATCTCTTTGTAGATACCCCCATTTTCAAAATCTGGAGCTATCTCAAAATCCCCTAATTGTCCATTCTCTTTTCTTTTTACCTTTTCTACATGAACTCTAACGACATCACTTTTGTATTTTGTTCTTTGCCCTATACATCTATAAGCAATTAATCCATTATATGCTTTATTAAAAAAGTCGGCACTACCAGAAATATCATAAAGAGTAGGTTTTTTATATACACCACCCTCACTTTCAATTTTTCTAGGGTGGGCCACTAAAAATAAATGAGTGTTTGTTTGTTGACAAAATTGAGTTATTTGACTAAGTATTTTTCCAATATAACTATGATCTCTTTGGGCTGAATGATCTAACATATTCCATGGATCTATAACACAAACATTAATACCCTTTTGGAATACAAGCTCTTTAAATGAATTTAAAATACCTTTTAGAGTTAAGTTTTCCAAATCAATCTTAATCCAAAAAAAATGATCTTCAATAAAATCTTTGGTATTATTTAAATCATCACTATTGCAGTTTTTTTGATTTAATTTATTAGCTATTCTTTTTATATGTCCCTCATAAGGAAAACTCTCAGGTGAAAACATTGCACATCTAAAATCATGCTTAGTAGCTAAGTTGCAAAGTATTTGATCTAAAATGTCAGATTTTCCCGAGTTGGGTATGCCCGACAATACACTCCATTCCCCAAATGCTAACTTAAAGTAGTTATCAGATCCTGGTAAACCAATGGAGTAATTAGTTATACCATTCTCATTATAATTTAAAACATCTTGCCAAATATTATCAATATTTAAAACACCCTCTAATGGAAAGTTCTTAGCTTCTTTAATTATGTTTCTAAGGGTTTCAGCTCCTTTGTCAATTAAAACTTCATTAGCATCTTTATAATCACCAAATTCAACATATTTACACCTGTATTTTCCAAATCTTCTAGCCAGTTCATTTCTAAGTTGTAAACCAGCATCATCGTTATCGGTACAAAGTATTATCTCTTTTTTATTTTTAAAATATTGATAGCAATTATCTAAATATTCCAATTTTTGTGAACCTTTACTAGCTCCATTAGGCACTGAACAAACACTATACAATCCGGCTTCATGTAAACTTAGTGCATCCATTTCGCCCTCGACTATATAACATTTATCTAAATCTTTAATATTATCTATTCCATAAAAAATAAGTTCAGCTCCAGAAACTAATTTGAAATTCTTTTCGCCATCTCTATATTTTACATTAACAATTTCATTATTTCTGTAATAATTAAAATTTATACATCTTCTTTTGGCTTGAATTTGTGGCATAAATTCTAATGATTCACCAATTTTCCAATGTATTAAAGTTGGCTCAGTTATGCCTCTATCACCAAACCATTTAACAACCCTTTCGGCAATGTTGGAATTGACTTTCGGTGGCAAAACATATTCAACTTTTTTCTTAAACTTAATACCTACATTCCCACCCCAGCCGCAATTATGACAATTATATAACCCGTCATCAATATTAACTGATAAACATTCATCACTTTTATTTTTTCTAGTATGTGAACATTTTGGACATTTGGTTTTTACAGATCCACTTGATCTTTTTAAGTTAATACCGATGTTTATTAAGTCATTATAATGATTCATAAATAAAAAATTTCTTTAAATATAAAAATTTATTTTAAATATTTAATAAAAATAATAGTTCTTTTTTTGTTAATAGCTTACTTTTTTCAATAACATATGCCTTAACTCTAGTCATTCTTATATTGCAATTTTGGAATATGATATTGTTTAAACTAAAACCCTCAAAAGTATAGTTAGGATAATTACAAGTGAATAAAGCAAATATTTTACAATCAGTATTTGCATATTCTGGAATCATAAGTGGGTTATCTTTTCTATTTACTTTTACATCCACAGAATGTCCTAACCATTGGAGATCATAATCATCAGTTTTTAAAACTTTACTAGTATTATGTATTTTAAAATCTGGATATAAATTATTTTCCCTAGCAAATATAAATTCGCCACCAAAACCTACAATGTTTAATTCTATCATTGATTTTTCATTTACTGTTTTAGATCCATCCCAACCAGTTTTAATTTTATTATTATGTCTTTGTTCGGCTGATAGCTTTACAATAGCTTGTTCGTATTTATCTAAACTATAAACCTTACCTATTTTCATTTAATAAACGTTTTAAGTTCATCAATTTCATCTCTATTTAAAATTTGAGATAAATTAAATTCATTGAGTTTATTGTATTTAGTTATGGCACCTAATCTCTCTGAGCCATCTGGATCTTTATATAGTTTATATTCTTGTATGCCTTTTATTTTATAATAACATTTTGGCTTATTGTATTTCTTATTATTTTCTATAAATCTATGAATGTACATTATACCATTTTTATCATGGTTTCTAAGTTTTGTTAATGTCAAAAAATTATTTTTCCAAAAATCACTTTCCCTAGCATTTTTAACAGCTAAATAAATTTCATCTAAACTATATTTATCTATTCTAACACATCGATCTAAACAAACTTTCCAATTTTTAATTTGTGTCTCAGTTTTTGGATGAAATCTAGGATCAAATAAAGCAACAAAATGAGGGAATGCTTTTTGCATTTTCTCAGTTTGTGTATTATTACTCTTTATATTATTATCATTATATATATTAATATTACTTTGTGGTTGATTTTCCGGCATCGGTTTTTCCGGTTTCGGTTTTTCGGGTTTAGGTTTTGCTTTTAGTATATAATTGTAACCTTTAAATTTACCTTTATCAGTAACCTTTTCCCTAACTAAATATCCGGCATCAATAAGCTCATTTAACTTCCCAGCAATAGCGCCTTTTGATTCTTTAAATTGCCCACAAATAAATTGTATTGTTATTTCTTGATCAGCAGTGTGAGAAAATAAATAAGCATACAAACCAGTAGCACCAACTGAAATACCTTTATGCCTGAATATATAGCTAGGTATAATAGTAAAGTGGTCAAACTTTTTAGGTTTTAAAATCTTATTGTATTTCATAAATAAGTCGCTAAGTAATAAAATTATTCTCTATCTATCAAACCTTTTATTCCATCACAAAATGTTTTCAGCTCTCTAAAAGTGTCAAAAAATTGATTATAAGTAATCTCATCATCTTCATACATAAACCATAAAAGCTCCATTAAAAGATCAAATTCAGCTTCACTTGCAACCCCTACAAACTTATAATCATATTTAAACCCATCAGAGCTAGATTGAGTCCATCTTACTTTTTGATTTTTTTCCTCAAAATATATATTTTTTGATCTAGCCATTATTTGTTGTTAAAATATTTATCTATAATTTCAATACATTCATCCAAATTATTACTCCAAACAGCCATCCAATTCTTTTTTTTAAGCTCTTTAAGCCACTTTTTTTGATTTTCAGTAGGTTTGTTATACCCAACTTTTAATTCAATGGCTAAACCATTTTTAGTTTCATTTGGATCAAAAATCATTACATCTGGTATTCCAGCTTTAGTTCCTAAGTATTTCATTTTATATTGTTCAAATCTAGTTCTTTTACCCTCGTTAGCTACATGAGTGTAAAGTGCGCCTGGATATTTTAAACCTATATATCTCATAACTTGATTTTGTAAAATGTCCTCTTTTCCTAAATACTTTGCATATGGATTACTTTTCATAAAGTTTTTTTACAAAATTAAAAAATATTTAGTCAGTATCAGCCATAATGTAAATAACTCTTTTCATTTCTTCATTTTCATCCAATATTTTTTTATACTTTTTTTCTAATATCTCTAATCTACTTTTTAAATGTTCACATTGCATTAAATAAAAATTATGATCTGTTACTAACTTTTCAATGCTTTTACCATTTTTATTTTCAACATAATCTCTCTCAGCTTCTTTTATAATTTTATTATATAATTTACTTTTAACAAGATCATGTTTAATTATATAAGGTAATTCTCTAATACTGTGCATTACTGTTGCATGATTTTTGTTTACTGATTCACCAATTTTTGCAAAACTCATTTCACCAAATTTTCTGCATAAATAATAATAACAAGCTCTAGCAAAAATATAATCATATTGCCTTGTTAATTTATCAATTTTTAATTGAGTGTGTCGTTCAACTATCTCTTTGTATTTTTCTATTTTTCTGTTATAAAATATATGATCCATCTTTGTCGTATTTATACCAATGATAACCTGGCATAATACCAGATTCTAAATAAAGTTTCCATTTTGAAAATGCTTGTTTATAGGCATTTCTGCCAAACTCAATAATCTCATCACTTAAAGTGTAAACCTCAACTGTGTAAGGGTGAGTAGTTGTAACTGCTATAAATTTAAAAGTATCGATACCACACATATCCATATAAAATGCAGCTTGTAAATGATACGCCCACTTATAAATGTCTCTTTTAAATGCCTCTGGGGAATTATCTTGACAAGTTTTAACATCACTAATAAAATTAGATATTCTATTTATGCAATCTGGTCGAACCCTAACATCAATACCTTGATATTTAGTATAATGAGATAATTCAATTTCGCCTTTACAATATTTCTGAGCTAACTCATGTTGTCTGAAATTACCTAATATAGATTTTATTATTTCATGAGTGTCCTCATCAATAATTATTTTACCTTGAGATAAATTAATTTGTTTTTCATACTCCTCTTTTCCAGCTTTAGTTCTTTTATTAATTTTTTCAATAACATGATAAATATCATAAAAATCATCTGGCTCTAGTAATGCTTGATGAACAGCAGTTCCTAGTGACATAGCTGGAGTTTCTTTGTATTGTTGATTAATTAAATGATATACAGATTTCTTATATATCGTTTTTAAACCACTAGCACTTATACTATCATGTGAGTGGTATTGATCGTTACTATCTTTAATTACTTTCATAAACTTTTACTCTTTGTTTAACATGATTTTGTATAGCTTTTAATAAATCTTTTTTTTCTTGTTCGGTTTCCAAACGTTCTGGTAACCTCATCCACCAATAATTTGATTTTTGTGGAAAAAAAATATCCTTAATTAAATTCCCAAATCTTCTCATTGGTCGGTAAACTTTGTAAACTTTATTAACTTTCATAATTTTTAATTTTTAATTTTTACCACGTTTCTAATAAGTTATAATTAGTTTGATCTTTAATTATTAACCCACCTTTTTTATTGTCTCTGATCCATTGATCAGTTTCATTTATGTTAAACATCCAACCCCTACCAGTTAAGATCCCTGGCATACCTTTTTTTCTATATTTCAATATAGTTGGAACTGACAAATTATATCTTAACCTTAAAACACCTTTTGAAACCCACCATTTATTTTTCCACTCCATTTTGTGTAAAAAACCCTTACGATAATGCTTATATAAATTTTCTTGTTCAATTTCATCTGATGTTTTATCTTCTATAACCTTTGTTGAATTTTTCATATTAAACATTTTAAATAATTCTTTAAAGTTTCTTTTACCATCTTCTGACATTTTAGGATATTCATTTTCTAAATCATACAATATTAATTGTAATTTAATGTACTCTGATAACACGTTTTTCATAAATAAATTTTTAAAATTAATTTTTAAATTTAAAAAATATTTTTAATAAAACAAATTAATTATAAAAAAAAAGGCATGAAATAAATCATGCCCTCTTAATTCCCTTTGTTTGCCAGTATATTTAAAAGGGTAAATCATTGGCTTCATCACTAGCCACACTAACTGTTGATTCTTGTTTGGGTTGCCATGAATTTATCTCGCCATAGTATTTTCCACTTTGAGATCTTTTAAGATCAATATTTACCCAACCATTTTTAGTGTGTTTATCTAAAAATGATTTAAACTCATCAACCTTTACACTAAGGTTACCAATTACAAAATCTGGTGCATTGTCATTTCTTTTGACAATTAAACCCTCTGTAAAAATTTTCTCGTTACTTTCCATATTATTATAAATTAAATTGATTATTGATTTTTTCTCTATATTCTTTTTTCATTTTAAAATTTGCAATAACTTTTTCAGCTTGCTCTTTTGTGCCTTTTAGTGTTGCAATTAATTCTGATTCTTTTAGCCAAGATTTATCATCTTTTGGTTGGTTGTTTACAGCTGTTTGAACCTCATCAGCTGATGCTATTGCAGTATCAATACCAATACCTAAATAACCTAATGCCCTACCTAAAGCACTAGTAAAACCATTTTCAACAAATGATGTTTTGTTTATATAGCTTGAATCTCTATACTCTTGAGCATGAGCAACTGCCATTTCAAATCCATCTGTATTTAAAATAGTTACTTTAAACAACCCTTCTTTTTCATCTAAAGACACTACATCCTCAGATATTCGCCAACCTTTATATTCAGGTTGAGATCTAAAGAATATCAATCTCTCGTTGACTGTAATATATTCCTTACCTTTAATGTTTACTGATTTCATAAATTAAAATTATTAAATTAAACGATTTACACTAAACCCAGTGTTTTTTAGTTTTGTAATGTCATCAACAGTTAACCGCCCTGGGTTTTCTATTTTGCTTTTAAGTGTTGGCATTGTACATCCTAAAATTGTACAAATTTGGTATCGCTTCAAACCTAGTCGTTTTAGCTCATTCCTAAAATGAATTTCAAATATCATATATAAATTTTTATACAAAAATAAAAAAATATTTTTAAAAAAAAGAATTATTTTTAATTTATTTTGCAAAATGAAACCCCTAAAGTGTTAGGCACTAGAGGGGTTTCGCAGCAAACAAGGAAAAGAAAAAAGTTTAAAATGTTGCTTTAAAAGTACTACTAATATCATCATCTTGATTCGGTATGTGCATTATAACTTCATATGTATTTCGTTTTACATTATAAGTCATTGAATCAATAATACAACTGACCGGTTCTCTTAAAACAGATGAACCAAAATCAATCCATATTTTATTTTGTAAAGCCATTGGATCTTTTTCTAAGTTATATAATTTTCCTTCATATCTAACAAGCTGAGTTCTATAATCATTAAGAACTTGTTGAGTTACTATTTTTTCCATAGTTGTAGAAAAACTAGAATTATTATCTCTAGGTCGAATTATATCAGGTGTACTAGACAAAGCATTAGCATAATTATTATGTGAAAGCTGTAAATCTGTTATTTGTATATTACCAGTTAAATTACTAGATGTTCTTGTCCTTCTATATATAAAATCATCAATTTTACCATAAAAGTCAGTTCTTTTATCACCATCTTTTCTGTCAAATTCTAAAGTAATATTATCATAATACAAGGCATTTAAACCACCACTATTTTGTACATATGGCTCATATAAATCTAAAACTAAGTTTCCAGAGTAAGGAAAACTACCTAAGTCATAAGAAAACTCTTGCCATTTATCAGGATCTTCATCTATTGATTGAGTGTTTATAACTGCTGTCGTTGTCCAGCTTTCTGAGCTATCATTCCAATAATATGTGGGATCTAATGGCGGAATGGGATTATTATCCTCTATTCTTAATTGCCATCTAAAATTAACTTCACCATAATTTGAATTAACATCAAAATAAGTATTTATTTTTAAAGTATGTCCCAAATGTGTTGAGTTTACCACAGACACATCACCACTAGTTAATGTTTTTCTAGTGTTTGTGCTAGTTTGTACCTGTGAATTTTTAAAACTTTGATTGCCTTGTTTTGCAAAATCATCTGATATTTCCCCAGGTGAAGTTGTTGATGTTGAAGTATATGTACTCCAAAAAGTCAAACCATTTTCAAATCCACTATTTTGTAATTGATTTGTTTCAAGATATTGGGATGTTTCATGAGTTATTTTAACCTCGTTTAATGGTCGTAAATATTCTTTAAATAAAGTATTGTCAAGCGGTGTCAAATCAGTTGGCAATTTTCTTAAAACTTCTATATTAGATGTTGATTGATAAGTGCCTTGATAATTATATACAACAAATTTTGGCAACTCAGTTCCATTATTAACAAGGTTAGCTGTCTCCAATGCTCTAATTCCTGTTGGTAATGTTCCACCGGCGGCGGTTGATGCAATACTGTCTTTAACAGCTTGCCCACTATAACTTGAATTATTTATTATATACCATCTTCCTAAACTTTGAAAAATCCTAGCATTTGTAAATTTTAATATTTGTTCTAAAGTATGTTTTGCATTGTTAATTCCTAAAACATCTTTTTGTAAAGTATATGGGTTTATAAACATTACATCGTAAATTGTATATTGTGTGCTTGTCGGATTTATTTTATGTATATCTTGACTTACATATATATCTAAATCTAAATTTAAATTATCAAGTGTTGATGTAATCCATTGTCTAGCTGAAAGTGAGCTATAAGAATCTTGATACAATGTCATATCAAAAGAATCTAAAGTACCTAATCCATCAATTGCTCTTAATGTTATTGGAAAAGGTTTTGATGTTATTGCCTCTCTAAATTGATCATTTACAAGCCAACCAACCCAAAATAATTGATAATTATTAGATGAATCTTTGTAATATATTTTAACTTGATATTCTCTCTCATCATATTCGTAAAAATTATCATAACTAACAGAATCAGTTACAAAAAAATTTAAAGTACATTGAGATCCTTTTATTGGTGAATAAAAATCGTCATCACCCTCCCAACTTATTATACATGGCTCAGCACCACCAATAATATCATTAACAGATGCAGTATAATTTTTTTTTAATATTTCTATTTTTTTGCCATTTTCTAAATCATCAGAAAACTCTAATCTATATTTAACACCATATGCCATTATATAACTCTGTTTCTATTTTTTTCAGCTCTTTGTAAAGCTACTACTAGATCTTGACCTCTTAATGCAAATTGGCCACTTACATTAACTTGAGATTGACCTCTATCCCCTATTATACTTTTTAATTTATCTAGAGGAGCTATAACCTCTGGATTTGATCTAGCTCCAGGATATTCGCCAACTAAACCAAGAGTTGGTGTTGATACGATTCCACCTTTAGCAAATGCCTTAGCACCACCACCACTTCCCATACCTTCAGCAATTTTAGCCGATTTAGATTGAAAAAATGAACCCAAAGCCACTAAAGCAATACCAGCAGCAATAGCAACAAAAGGATTTAAACTTTTTAATGCTTTTTTTATACCTTCTAACGCAATACCAATACCAATAGCCATTTTACCTACTTGAGTTGCAACTCCACCCAAAGTACCCAATAATACAGCTCCTAATTGACTACCTAAACTGCCACCAGTTGCAATAGCTTGACCTAAAGCAGCTCCAATACCAGTTGCTAAATCTTCTAAGCCAGATTCAAAAACATTTCCTAATTGATCATTAAAAATATATGCATTGTTTAAATATTCCCTTTGACTTTCAGTTAACAATTTACCAGTTTCAATTAATTTGCCTTGTAATAAAATATTGCCATTTCCAATACTTTCAGCTAAAGCAGTTGCTGGATCTTTTCCCATTTGTGCAGCACCCACAATAGGTTCAATAGTTTTAGGCGCAGCACCTAAACCAGCATTAACAGTTCCTACTTGAGATCTTTGTTTTGCATCATTATTATCTGTTATTGCCTCAGTATTTTTAATAATGCTTTTGGTTTGTGTATCTATTGTATCTATATTATTTTCAGTTTCCTCATCTAATTTTTTTTGAGCTTCTGCTTGATCCATTAATTGTAATGCAGCAAACTTAGAATAAGATCCACCAGATTTAATAATATTTTTAAATGTTTGCCATTTGCTAATAAGTGGAGCGATTTTATTTCCCATTGAAACTAAATAGCCAGTCAATGCAACAACAGCAGTTGCAACAGCAACAAAAGGATTTGCCATCATAACTACTGTTAATTTTGCAAAACCACCTTGAATAGCAATTAAAGCAATTTTTAAAGTTGCAAAACCACTAGCCATAATACCAATTGCGGAAGTTAAATAACCAATAGTTAATAATAGTGGTCCAATAGCTGAAACTATTAACCCAATTACTACTATTATTTTTTTTGTTTTATCATCTAAATCTATAAATTTTTTAACAAGTGAATTTGCATATTTTACAATATTAGTAAATGCTGGCAATAATATTTTACCAATATCCGCTCCTAACTCTTTTAAACCTTCCGTGAATATTCTCATTTGGTTTGCCGCACCTTCTTGTGTTCTTTGAAAATCCCCTTGTGCATTACCAGTTTGTGCCAAAATATATTGGTATCTTAAATTCACTTTTTCAGCTTGTGTCATACTTTTGATATTCTTTTGAATACCTTGCTCCATAGCAAATTGTATTAAGTTAACCTCAGTCATTACAACGCCTAATCTTTTTAATGATTCTGTCTCACCAGTAAATACACCAGCTAAAGCGGTTGTAGCTTGATCAATACCAATATTTTTAAAAGATGCTAAATCACCAGCTAAAGCAACCATTGAAGTACTCATATTAGCAGCAGCATTTTGTGAAATTCCCATTGAAGTTGCCATATCACCAAAAAGGGCAGCCATATCTAATGCTGATCCCTCTGCAATACCAAATTGTGTTAAAGTAGTTTTCGCAAACTCTTTAACTTTATTTGAAGATTTACCAAAAGATACATCAACTTTGTTCATGCTCTCTTCAAAATCACTAGCCATTTTTATAGCTGCACCACCAGCAATAGCTAATGGTAAACTTATTGCAGAAATACTTTTCCCAACTGCTTGCATTTTTTTACCAAATTTTTGCAATTTGGTGGAAGCTTGTTCAAAACCAGTTAGCTGTAAATCTAATCTTAACTTTGCCATGAATTATTTTTTATCAAAAATACAAAAAAAATAAGCCACCTATTTTGGCAGCTTTAGTTTATCAACTTTGTTTTTAAATTTTAAAAATTGTTCTTTAGTTGACTTTGGTTTGCCTCTACCTAAATAAACATCTTGGGGCAAAGGAAATAATTTATCTGGAGTTATCATTTGAGCTTTTTTATTACAATTTACATTAAATAACATAGCTGCTAAATATCTAGTTTGCTCCCATTGTAAGTTAGTTTTGATCATGTAAGATTCACCAAGTAAATGATTTTCCTTCCAAGTATTTTGCCAAAAAGAATCTGGATTTATGCCAACCTGACCAATATAAAAATCTAATAGAGAATCCCAATCAAGTTGGCTACTTACTTTCCCTCTTGAGTAGGTTTTGTAGTTTTTTTAATATTTCTAGCAATACCCATGTTTAAATCATTGCCTAATATTCTTGATTCCATCATAGAACTTATTACATCTGTAAAAGTTTCCGTTTTTAAATCTTCAAGCCACATACCAACTTTAAAAATATTATAATCAATCTCATTTCCTTGTTCTTGATCGTTAGCTAATAAACCGCTGTATATTAAAGCCCTTATAGTACTAAGAGAAATTCCTTCATTAAATACATCACCTATTTTATCTATTGATACATTTAATTCATCAGTAAAGTTTGACCAGAAATTCATTGAAAAATGCATTGTTC
>Ga0208162_1000213_pt1 | contig 33461 bp, 34 predicted proteins | sample CB_VirMetaG_4_FD_184539 | JGI IMG/M metagenome (GOLD analysis project Ga0208162, IMG submission 184539) | Freshwater to marine saline gradient viral communities from Chesapeake Bay - CB_1508_1M Viral MetaG (SPAdes) (version 4) | ecosystem: Environmental > Aquatic > Marine > Coastal | place: USA... | reverse complement strand
CTGCGTCGGCGCGGCAAACTCATTCATATATGAACCAACGCCAAGTTTACCAAGCATACCTTCAGCATCGTATACAGCTTCTTCTGTTTCTTTTATAGGCTTCCCGTCAGCTCCTTTAGGATAAAAAATACCATCGTCAGCTTGTGCGTAATTTCGTCCATCAACTGTAGCGAAACCTTTTTTATACTGATCAATTATGTACTGTATATTTCTAGCAGATTGATTACCACCAGTAGTAAGTGGTAGGTAGGCGTTTGGATCACTAAATAATGACTCAGCAGTGTCTTGTGTAGCTCCAGCATATTGATCCATACCCATGTTTACAAAAAAGTTTTTTATACCTTCTCCAAGATCTAAGTTTGGATCGCTTTTAAGTCTTTCAACGTGAGCGTCAAACGCTTGTTGACTTTTTTCATCTAAACCCCAACCACCAGCTATTTTATCATTTTTTGATACCCCGTCAACACCATCTCTATCAACGTACTGTACATCGGAAAACTCAGGGTTACCTGCGGCAGCCTGCTCCATAATATAGTAATCAATATACCTTGTGTCAGGATCACCATCTATACCTAAGAACGCTATTTGTCTTTGAGCGTTTTTAGTTTTAAATATATTATTAGCATTTTGAGTTAATAAATTTTTAGCCGTAGCTTCTGTCATGTCTTTAGTATTAGCTAACTCTAAAGGGTTTAATATAAAAGTTTTTGTTAAATTAGCGCCTAAGTTTGGATCTGAAAAGTTTGCTTGAGCCATTTTGCTAGCTCTAACAGACTCGCCTTTACCGTCATCATAAACGGTTCCGTCCATCGTCAATTTTAAATTACCATAACCAACTTCGCTAGTAACGTCGTTTATTCTACCAAAACCAAATCCACCATCAGGTATTAATACATCACCGTTTTTTTGTCTTTGTATTAAGTTTGCTCTATAATTAGCGTAAGACTTTAAATCTTCAAAATTATACTTTAAAGCATTTTTGCCTTTTTCAATGTTCTTAACTGCTTCAATGTATTGTTTGCTACTAGGGTTACTAGAGTACTTTGAGGCTTCTTTTATATTATCGTTAATAAACTGCTTTGTTTCTGTAGCAAATTCAGTAAACCTATCTTTCATTTGATCAGGTAGCAACTCAATTTGATAGTCAGCTGGCATTTCGTTTAAAAACTTAGCTGTAGTTTCTTGAGCTGTTTTATTATACTGCGATATAGGATCTAGTACAGCTTGAAACATCTGCTGTCCTTGTTTAGCTTTTTCTTGCTCAAACAGTGATTTAGATACGGCTAAGCCTTGAGCAGCAGACGCAAAACCAGCGCCTACACCAGCGTCTAATCTTGTTGGTTGTGTTGTTTGTTTTTTAGCCATTAGGATTATTGTTATAAAATTCGTCAGCGCTTATATAATTTCCATATTGTTGCATTTGAGGCATTGGCACGCCCTTCATTGGAATTTGCGGAATTTGACCGTAAGGAGTTACGCCGCCTAAAGTTTGAGGTACTCCAGCAAATCCAGTGGGTATAGAACGCACCTGCTTAGGCTCAATAGCTTGTAAACTTTCCGCAGCAGCTTTTCCAGCGTCCATTATTGATTGCTGTCTTTGCTCTATAGCGCCGCTAATAGCTCCGCCAGGTAAAAACCCTTGAGCCAAAGCTCCTAGTCCACTTGTTATGCCACTCATCATTTGTTGTTGACCAGCCATAGCCTCTTGATTCGCTACTTGAGCTCTACCAGAAGCTATTTGAGCTAGTATCATATTTCTTTGTCTTTCTTGTTGACGAACCATTTCATCACCTTGAATTTGAAGACCTTGTATTCTAGCTTCTTCTGCTGTTTGTATTTTTTGGATTGCTTGTTCTTGCTGACCTATATCTACAGCTGCAGCTCTAGCTTGTTGAGCGCCTTGTCTTGACATTGCGGTCGCTAATGCTGCTGCGCCAGCTCCAGAAGTAACGCCTGCTCTTAAACCCTGCAGCACGTCAGCTTGTTGTTGAGCAACTTGTTCTCTTTCAAACTCTGCGGCCTGTTGGTTAATCGTCATATCTTCATACACATTCTGCATATTAGCATAAGGATTAACGAACTTTTCTCTTTCGTACTCACTTAGTCTTCTATTAAAATCCTGCTCATATCCAGCTGCTCTTTCTCTAGCGTCTCTTCTTTGCCTGCCGCCTTGTATTGCGTTATATATACCAGAGCCTAATTGTAGGGCCAGCGGCACAAACTGAAGAACCTTCATAGGCGAAGAACCAACGTGTTTATTTTTTATTTTAGTCATATCTTTATTATCTTTAAATAATTACACTCTAGAGCACTTATTTACTGCTTTGCTCAATACCAGCATTAATACTAAAAAGCTCTCCTTGCACTGTAGAATCGTTTACAAACTTAGCTTCAGCATAGTAACCTATAATAGAGCTTAAGTTTACAGAGTTGTCTTTGCTAAAAAACAAAAAGTCTCCAGCGGACGGCATGTTAACAACGCTTGAGTGATCTACTACTATAAAATTTTCACCTATAGTTTTACAAGTTCCAATTTTTATAATAGAAGTTGGATCTACTGTTGTGTTGAATCCACCTAAATTACTGAAAGACGTATAATATAAAACGTCTCCAACTGACAAAGAGTCATTAATATTTGATAATGTAATAGTTACGTCTGGCATGTTATGATTCTTGCGTTATATTTATTATTTGATCAGGTGCAACTTCTTCTATTTTTCTTCTAATAATTTTAATACTTTTTAAAGTTATATGTACTTTTTTAGTTGATGAATCAGATATTAAATTGTTGCTAATTGAAAAAGCTAAAGTTCTATCTTGATCTGTTTGATTGTGATAAGTAAATTCAACAGTAGTTATGTATGGATAATTTTGGCTTACAAGAGTGTTTAAATCTTTGTGTATATATCCATTGGTAGCAGCAATATCATCATACTCTAAGCTTGATAATGAAGTTTCACTTGAAGATAGCGCGTAAACATTAACACCTCTACCCGATCCGTTTTCTTGAATATAACTAAACTGTATAGAATAGCATTGACCAGCTTTTAAGGCATCTGCTTCTACTTTAACAAAGCTGTTACCGTCCCAAGCTTGATTACCACTATATTGAAGCAGTATCGTGTCGGTGCCACTAGTCCAAAGAGTATTACCTGGTATTTCTCCAAAAGAACCTAAGTTAATGTCACCAGTGTTGTAAACGGTTTCGTTGTCATAATTATACCACGGCTGAAGACTTATTATATCGTCTGCACCGCTCTGCACATATCCTGATCCAGCGCCATAACTACCAGCAGTAGCAGCTATATCGTAATCACTTTCTTGTGTTCCACTAGTAAATAGCGTCCAGAAGTTATCAAGTCTAATGTTTTTTACTTGATAATCGTAGTCATAATATAATCCTAATTTAACGCTTCTACTTTGTCCAGTAGTATTTGCAGATACTTTAAATATAGGCGCATATTGCCAAGCGTTAGTAATATTATTAGCAAATCCATCGGCAAAACTCCAAGCTGAATTAATGTTAGTATTGTTACCTCCAGTACTTGCTAACTCAACCCAATCTATACCGTTTAAAACGTAGTCATTAGACGTTGTAAACGTATCTGTTCCACCGTACTGTGTTTTTGTTGATAACAATCTAGTAGACGTATTGTTAGACTCGTTGTAAATTCTTAAATTTTTGGTTAAATAATTTACGCCTATAGGATATTTCTGAACAGCGCCGCCAGCTTCGTCAGTTATATTATATTGACCGTAACTTAACCAATAGCTATCGCTTTGAAGCGCACTAGAATTAGAGCTTGCCGTCCATAGTAAGTTTGAATTTACAGCTTCATAATTATTTATGCCAGCGTGATACAATCTCCACTGCAAAGCTATTTCGCTTAATTCGCTATCTATATTGTAATCTATAGTATAACTATCTCCATAATTAGTTGGGATTACAGAGTCTGCGTTTGCCAAAGTAGTTCTATTTATTTCGAAAACTCTAGCATATCTTTTTGATCTACTATAAACGTTTTTAAAATCTGTTGCTAATGTTGATAAATCTGTAAAACTGCTTGGTGTTGGCGTGCCATTTGCATTGCTTAATAAAGATAGTTTTAAAACACTAGTACCAGGACCGTCTGGGATTTGTCTAATTGAAGTATTATTAGCGCTTAAGTCTGCGCTTAAACCTAGATATTGCCCAAACACATAATCGTAATTGCTTGCGTCTTGAGGATTGTTAGTGAATTTAAAAAACTTGTTATAACTTGGTATGTCGACGCTTAAATAATTATAGCCATCAGTCGCGCCAACTTGATATGTTGATCCAGAAATTAATTCTGTTCTAAAAAGCAGATTTTTTGTAGTATCGTAAGTAGCGTTACCGTAATTTATTAGCGTTGGAAAAGAAGAATAATAAACCAATGGCTGATCTCCAAACAACATATCAAAACCTTGAATTCTATTTTGAGGAAATTGCGTTATTTGATCTTTCATTATTAGTGGAGATGGAGCAACATTAAATTGAGCTGCACCGTATGGGCTAGCAATCAACGATATAACAGCGTTAGTTCCATTAGGAACTATGTAGTCTCCATGCGTAAAACCTATAATGTATTCGCACGATTGTAACTCAAATACTTGAGCGATATTAAAATAAACATAATGTGTTGGTAGATTATTATCTCCAGGCCAATCTGTGTTTTTTACTACGCTTAATGTATTTATATAATTATTTATTGGACTCAAAGTAGTTGCGTTTACGCCATCGGTAGATGTAGCCGCGCCAAAACTAGCCGACATTCCGGGAATTAAGTTATCATTATACTCAGCGAGCGTCCAACCATAAACTGTAATTCCAATTCTAAATAATTGATTTGAAAAATTACCTAATGATGTTATGTCAAATGCAGTACTATTTCCAACTGTAGAAGATATTTCTTGATACTCTGTGTTAATATCAGTCATAGCATAAACATTCTCTATCGTGACTTCGTATATAGCGTCATCAATAGGGGCTGCATTTCTTGAGATAGTTATAGTATCACTAACATTATTTATTGTTGGCGTAGCAGTTGCATTAGGCCAAGCTCCAAAAGTAAAAGTATCAGCCACTATATCGTTTGCTTGAGCCGTAGATGTTATTTGAATTTTTCTATTACCAGACTCTAGTTCGTTAGTAGCCTGATAGCTGCCAACAGAAGAAACCCAACTAGGCCAAACGCCGTCTGCTTGTACTTCGTTATTACTGTCGATGTATCTAAACACTGGTTGTTGATCTGGAAAAACGTCCATGTAAACAAAGTTTGAAGCTCCAGCAGTATAGGGTATAGAAACCTGTAACTCTGAGCCCTGTAAGCCAAACAAGTTTAATTCTGTTAACGAATCTTGTTTAATTTTAATTTTATTCCAAGTGTTAGAGTTTGCGGAACTATTTTCAGGATGTTTATGTCTGAATCTAATTTTTCTATCCCAAGATTGAAAATAAAAACCACCAAAGCCAGGTTCATCAAAACTTCTAGCGTTAATATCTATATTAATATAATAATCGTAGCTCGCGTTTTGAGGATCGTTTAACGGTGTTGGTAAAAAGTCATTAGAGACGGTTTCATACCACGTTGGGTGATCGTATTGATTTATAACATCTGGGCCAAAGAAATCTCTTGTAATTACAAACTCTCCATAGTCTCCAGAAGGAGTTATTGAAGACCAGCCACCAGTAACGCTATTAACATTATCAAACGCAAAAACATTTAGTCCAGCGTAATCCTGATCATTAATATTCATGTAAAGTTTCACTGTTTGAGCGCTATCTGAAATCTCAAACCAACTTTCTCCACTTGGGGCAAAAGTTTGTCCTTGCACCCCAACCAAAGCTGTTACAGTATTGCCGCCGTCAATAGATAAAGCGTAATCTACTGTGTCAACAGTTACGTCATAAGCGGCTTTTTGCGTTATTGTTAAAATATCATAAGTCGCAGCATCGTCAGTATGTTCGTATTTTATTTTTACTATTCTATCGCTAGAAGTAGTGTTTTCTTGTAAATAGAAAGCATGAAAAGTTTTCCATAAATCAGCCTGCGCAGAATAAACTGTTACAGTATCTAATACAAACCAAGTATCTGTAAAAGGTGTAACGCCATCACTTTGTAAAAGTGTTATTAACGAACTACCAACAAACGTGTCGCCAGCTGGATTATAAACATTACTATCATTTGTAAATCCATAAAATCCAATAGAATTAAGTCCACTTGCTGATTGACTAGCGCTAGGTACTGTTATTGAGTCAACAGTAGAATTAGGCGGCGTGTAATCATCTGAAGTAGAACTAAAACTTAATTGCGTATATTCTACTGGGTTTTGACTAATAACAATCGCATCTAATAGCGGTGTGTATGGAGATTCTGGAGATTGTATTGTAACAATTCCAGTTCTATTTGTAGCTCCTGGATTAGCTGACGCATCTACATATATATTTTGAGAATCATTACTCGTTTCACCAGGATCTAACATGTCTCCTTCCAAAGAAACATAAGGCACTATTATAGTACCCCCAGGCGTTCCTTGAATTAAAGGTATTGCTAGTTCGTCTACACCTGATCCCGCAACACTTGTTGTAGCATTTTCATGATCAATAGAACAACTCAACCCATAGACAGTTGGGCTAGGTAATATATAAACGCCCATATTCGACTGTCCTTCTGGTACAGTAAAATTATTTAAAAAATATTTTCTTTTTATTTGTTTTACATTAGTACCTAGATTAATTATCGAAGAAGGTATATTAACGTTTGGATAATTATTCTCAACGCTAAAAGCTAACTCAAAATTAGGTAGCGGATCAAATCCTCCTCCATTAAAACCTTGAACTTTTTGTAAAACATAATTAGCAGTAGCTGTGTACGTAACGCTAAATATATTTTCGTTTAAGAATATATCTTCTATATCATCAGCATTAGCCGACAAGCTCACCTTCCAAGTTTGATTCGCTGCGCCATCTACTTCAGTGATAGTTACTTGAGGTAAATTTGATTCAAGAGCAATAGTAAATCCTACAGGCGTTATTGGATTTGTGATGTAAAAAATTAACGTTTCATTAAAAAATATTAAGTTGTCTACAACTTCACTTTGAATTACGTTAATTGTTTCAGTTACATTTGAGTTTGGTAGTGAATAAGTTTCATTATAAGTTATTGTGCCTAACACGGTGTTTGATGGTGATCCTACGTTTCCTTGGTTAGAAAATGAAACGCTAGAATATATAGATGTAGCAGTTGGTGCTTCAACAGTAAACATATCTGCTGAAATAGTATATCCCGGATTTGGTTGTATTAGAAACGTGTTTGGAACTTGAAGAATACTTGATTCATCATAAATTTCCGCAACGTTGTATATTATTAAACCATCTGAATACCAAGCTTCATTCATTTTATTCTACTTCTATTGTTATACTAATACCTTGACTAGGAGTCTGTGCCCCTGCCTCTAATTGCACATTTAATATTTCACCGATACCTTGCACACTAAACTCAGATAAATCTAAATTGTTATTTAATTGACTACCTTCGAAATTGTTTGTGTAGCTTGTTGGTATACCTTTAATATAATTATGCCATTTGTTTTCTTTTTTTATAAACTCAGTAATTTCACCTTCTTGTAGATCTGTGTTTATACTTTCTAAATACCAACCCTTTATTGATTCGGCATTGTAATATTCATTGTCATTTACATTATTACCTTCAAATAGTACATTTGTAAATTGATTTACTTTTGATTGACTACCCTCATAGCTTATGGTGCTAAAAGATTTTACAATATCTGGCGCTTCGTTAAAAATTGCAGTGACACTAGAGGTATAACTATTGCCATAAAAATTATTTGCGCCTACAGGCAAGTTATTGTCTTGTTTAGATATATGATGTTTGTATAATATTCCATTTTTAAACGTATAAAAACCGTTGTTTATAGTTAAACAAGATTCTGGAATAAAAGATTTAAAACTTACCCAACCATTAGAAGATTCATTAAAACTTAAAGTATATACATTTTTAGTGCTACCTTTAACAATTGTTTCATGTATTGTTACGTTGTATTCTTCTTTCTTTCCATCAAACCCACCTATTATAGCTGAAGCATTTTTTAAGTTATCATTAAACCAATCTTCCATTCCATAATCAGATATTGGCGTTAAACCATCGTTTGATAGTCTAAGCACTGAACCTCGTGCTTTGTCTACAAAATATATCCTGTATTCATCAACAGCAAAGCTTTCTGGGTTTTTAGATATACCATAATCCCCGGTAAATGGAATCGCTTCACCTAACACATTTGTAGATGATAATAATTGAGAGTTTCCATCAGCATTATATAGCGCATCTTTTTTAGATAAAACCTTCAAGCATTTATCTTCGCATATAGTTACCAAATCATTGTTTCTTGAATATAGCTTTTGTATACTACCATATTCTGGGTTTATTGATTTTACAATGTTCTCAGCTAAAATAAACTCATTTAATTTATTCAAATCAGATTTATCATTATATATGCTTGAAAATATTATATCGTGCTTTCTATGGCGTTCTTTATACACATCCAAAGGTATATTAGCTTTAAAGCCACTTTGTTTACCAGAAGCCGCGTATGGATATATAGTGCCCTCGTTAAAATCATCTCTAATAGTGTCTGACTCTACGCCATTGCCAAAAGCATAACAATTAAACCAAGGTAATCTTATTTTAGTAGAATATGTTGAGTTTTGATTAGTGTTATGAGTAAAAGGTATTAAATAAAAATTACTCCCATTAGTATCTTTAGCTAGTTTAGCTGTAACATAACTATTATCTTCTTCAACAAATCTTAAAACCGTGCCAGCTGGAATAATTACATTTGGAGGTAGTAAATTCTCTTGAAGCACTGATATTTTAGCAAATCCATCATTGCCAGTAGCAATATTTTCATTTACTTGAAAAGATCCAAACGAACTAGCTCCAACCATTGTTTGTGGAAACTTATTAACCCTATGTATTATTGAGTTAAAAGCGTCTACTATCTGTTGAGCGATATTTGATCCAGATGGATCTATTTCCACACGCGCGTTTGGCTTTATATAAGTGCCTAAGTTTTCTCTATTTAACTTTATTGGATAAGCTTGACTAGCTTCATAATATAAATCAAGATCAACTAATTGACTTGGTTTAGTTTCAAAAACCGCGCCGTTGTAGTTTCCAGCTGAAACTATTGGTGTTGTAGTTATATCACCAATATAAGTTGTAAAGAAACTATCTAAATTAACTTTAACAAAAAACTTGCCTATTAACTCTGAAGCACTAGCTATTACCGCTTCTGATATTTGCGTACCTTGCACAAGTAAGGTGCCAGCTTCTTCGTTTACAGTTCCATTATCTTGTATGTCAATAATTTTCCAGTTTGCATCAGGACTTGTTACAGCTTCGTTTAAAGCTTGTTTTTTCTTAAGTATTAAAGTGTCCCCAACTTTTACTTTATTTCTATCTACAGAATTGAAAACTAACCAAGCAAACTCTCCATCATTGTTTTCAAAAGCAGCTTCTAATACTAAGTTATTATATCTTTGTGTGGTTTCTTTAATAAAAAACTTATAAGTTTCAGCCCAGCTTGGAGCTTGATTATTTATTTTAGCTGTTATTAAATTTTGCTTTCCACTTTTTGATATAGGGACTTGAAAATTAAAACTTTCGTCTAATAATACTGAAGATTCTCTACCATATTTATCTCTATATACAACTCCAACTTGATAAAAACGATCTGTCTTCACAGACTCAATACCTTGCGTTGCTTGAATTGCATTGACAGAATCTGGAGATTCATTTATTTCAATTTTACCACCTATTAAAAGCGGTCTAACAACAACAAGATCCGAAACAGCGTCTAAAGATTTTAAAGCAAAACATATTTTATTTTGGCTACCTTCCGGTCCAGATGGTAAAGAAAAAGTGCCAGAGTAATTCATTTGAATACCTTGAACTGAAAGACCGTCTCCTGGTCTTTCAAAAAAATCGAAATCACTCCCATCTCCTCCACCAAATTCCTCGCTTTCTGTTATAAGCGCCCCAGGTGTAGCTGAGCCATCGCTATAATAAATTCCAATTTTATATCTTGGTTGAGTAACACCTCCCGTGTTTTTGACTATTAATTCAATATCAAAACTATATGTGTGTACGTCTGTGGCGTTAGTTACATAAGGTAGAGTGTAATGAAAAGTGTGATTTGCAATACCAGCGGCAGTTCCGCCATTATAGTTGTTCCCAGGATCATATTCTATCTCAAACGCTAGTGGAGAACTAACAGTACCAGCTGATATGCTACTTGGGAATATTGTTGCTCCATAAGTATAATTGACAGCCCACCCAGCTTGAGACACCCCAAAGTTGGGAAACAACATTATATTGTTCGTAGAGTTAAAAGAGTTGAAAAAAGCATAGTTATTACTTTCATGCTCTACGTCTAGCGAAACGTTTATGTTTTCGTCTGAAGTATCTTTTAAATCATAATCTTCATAATAGTTTCCAAACATAAGTCTGTTGGCCATAATCTCTTGAGTTATAGCTTTTTTAGGGACAGCATCAAAATTTCTGGTTAATTGATTAGATGGTAATGCAGACCCAAATAATTCGTCTTGCAGGGTTATTTTACCGTTAGGTGATAATACTGATGTTTCATTAAAATTAAAATCAGAACTTCTTCTTTTTATAGATTTAGCAACATATACGTTTTCAGATTTACTGGTCTTGAACAATATTTCTACTTCAGTAACATCTAGCGGAATATTAAAAGGTATAAATTCACTTAAATCAATACTAGAAGATTGATTTTCCATACCTAAATTAAATCCGTTTTTAGAGTTGTAAGAATACAAACCAGGTAAAAACGCTGTTTTTGAATATGGTGAAATACAAGATTTTTGTCCATCAGAGTAAGTGTATCTGTAAGCAAAATTAACAAAAACATCTTTATATATGTTTTGTTTTACAGCAATACTAGCCACCCAAACTTCATCTTCTTCAGTACCCACGTAATCTTCATCGTCTGTTTGTAGCGCGACGGCATAATAATTCCCACCGCTAGCAGGATCTTCAGTAATGCTGTCTATTCTAACAAAGACTACAGTAGCGCTATCTTGACCAACTAGTTTTAGTATATCGTCTACTTCGTAAACTATAGAACTAGTAACGGGCTTTATATAAAAATATTGCCCAATATTATATTTTACATTAGCGTTATTTGACAATGCAAAAGGCTGAAAACTATCTTCTGTTAAATCTCCTTTACCAAGAACTGGAACCAATAAATTGGCAAAATCAGTTTCGTTAACATTACACTTTACTTTTATTGGTGTTTCGGGGTTTTTCTTAATAACAGTTATATGAGATTCATCAGCGTTTGCTATTCCTTGGAAAAATGTTGAATTAGGCGTCGCTGTAGCTCCAATGTATTTTTGGTCAATATAAACGTAAAGTTTGGTTGGTATTGTAATATTATTTATTGTACCTCTTTTAAATCTAGGTACATTTATTTTTTTAGGTTCAGTTCTACCATCAGTAAATAATAGTAAATCATCAATCTTATTGATTGATGTAATCATACTATACTCAGGTGTATATGTAGTTTGACCTTGAGAAGTATTTATTTCTTTTTCTTGATATTTTCCTGCGTAAAAATTAAGTACTCTATCGCTGGTAAATTTTAAAATAACGCCGCTATTTATAGCGTCAGTATCTAAAGGATTAGACACGTTTTCTATTTTACTAAAAGTTACTGTTGTTGTGTTTTGAAAAACACCTAAAGCTTTTACAACAACAAAATTACCCGACCAATTATCAAAACCATCTGTTCTGACGGCTTGTATTCGCATACCTACCTTTAAAGGTGATCTGTAAGAACCTGTAGAATCTTCAACATTTTGAAATCCACAATAATTAGGACTAGTAGGATCGTTGTTTAAAGTGATTACTGTTTGATCTTCTAGTATTTGAGAACTTAATGAAGCTCTTGCTTCGTACACGTCTACAAAAACCAATGATGATGTAGAGGCGTTTAAACTAGAGTTTGGCGATAATTCCTGTATGACATCTGATCTAACACCTCTACTTCTAGCGTAACCATTATAACTGTTAGAAGAATCGTTTGAAAAATCAGACGCTTTATGTATAAAGTTATAAATCTTATTGTTTGCATTATCAACAAAAGAACCTACGGTTATAGATTTATAAGATCCTGGAGACGTTACATTGTTTGATATTACATTTCCTTTTAAAGTTTGAACTGATCCAGAATTAGAATCTTCAGATGTTTCAACTTCTATATTAACAGCATCTCTATAAGAACCACTAGGAACTAACCTTTCATCAAGGTCCTTGTTCATTTTACCTTTTAGAAAATTTCTTTTTAATTCCGGCATTGATTAATGTTTTATGTGTTTAGATTTGCCTCTTAATATTTGTACTATTTCTTCAAATTTAATGTTTGATAATCTAAGTTTAGCTTGCCTTTTTGAAGCTCTTGCTTCTTTCTTATATCTTTGAACAATATACTCTGGTATATTTATTTTTGTAGAAATTATAGCATATGATATTTGTTTATACATTGCTTCTTCGGCGAACTTATGGACCTGCATTTCGCTATCGGTTCCTAAACTATCGCTAATATAATCTAATATTATACTCTTGCCGTTTATATTAGAACTAAAGTGTATGTTCCCTTTTAGTTCATCTATATAGAAAAATCCGTTTACTTGAGAGTGTTCGGGTTCTAAACCGTATCTTTGGCCAATATTGTAATTGTAAACATCGTCATCGTAATCAAAGTCGTTATTACTAAGTTCAGTAGGGGTTGCTGATTTATAGTTTGTCCAAGCCGTAGAATCAGAATTTGTCATTAAACTTCCATCAGCATTATACTGGTAGTTTGTTCCATCTTGATTTAAAGACTTTGGATTTGAAGTTTTTCTATTAGGATATATATTGTGTTTTACACCAACACTATCAATATAACTCACTTTAACATAGTTAACAAAGTCTATTGGTAGCGGCATTGTAAGAGAAGGAGGTACTATTTGTTCTATAGACTTAGTAGACTTAAATGTATCAAAACTCATTTCCGCTAAAGCTCGTTGAGCATGAAAAGCTACGTCTATTTTACTAGCCTTGCTAATTATCTTATCTTCTCCAACATAAACAACCATAAATTGATCTATAATGTTTTGCAAAGTAACAAACTGATAACTACCATAGTCATTACCAGAGTAATACTGCTGTTCTGTTTGACTTATTAACCCCATTTATTATAGTTTTTGTTGTTGTGTTTTTTTGTCTTCGTTAGAGCTAGATGTAACAACTAAATTGTCTTTATTCATTGATATTCCAGCTAAATATAGTATTTCGTTAACAAGAGATGTTTCTTCAGAAGCATGAAGCTCAAAGTTTTGCGCATCGCTAGCAACTGGATTATAAAGAGCTTTACCTAAAACTACATTGTACGTCCATTTAACGTTGTTAGGTTTTTTAATATAATTATAAGTGACCGTTGCCCCAGCTTCAATTGTAGATGGTTCAAGATCAATTTTTGTAGCGCCTACTCTAGCGTAAGCTGGATTTTTATAGGTTGGTTTAGTTAGCGTTGTTAATCGCATTGTTGTTAAGTTTTCACTTGTAACCTCTTGAACCGGTGTTGCTACGCTATTTTTATTGTAAAATACTTGGCCTAATTTATATACAGATTGTGATATTGATATATTGCCGGTTGTAGTTTGCTCTAATTGTCTTAAAGATACTTCAGAAAAATGAATATTAACATTACCACCAGCTCCGCTTTCATGTATTCCAAATCTAACTCTATAATTAATGAATGGATTATCACCTGTTTCAGTTATAGCAGATGGATCAAACTCTAACTCGTAAGTTCTTCCTTTAATAGCTTTGGCGGTTAATAAAAACTGAGCCTCTTTATTGCTAGAATAAGGGTTTGGATAAGCTTCAAGAAAAATCATTGGAGGATTTATTGCTACACTATCGTCTGCATAAGAAACTTTAACTGAAAAAACATATCTTTTAGACACGTCTAAAGTTATACCAGATTCTTCAAGTTTAGTTGTGTCAGCTGTGTCGTTAGTCATTTTAACACTACTAACAAAATCATTATTAGCATTTGAGACAACGCTTATATCATCGGCGTTAGTTGCTGTCCAACCAGTATATGTGCCATCTAAAAAATCAGGTTTAGTAACTAAATTTGGCGCTGATGTTACAATAGACGCTGCCGCATTATTAATTTTAAATGGTGCGATTTTTTCTTCTAATATACTTGAAATATCAGCATATTCTGTTGAGTTACCTCTAGTTTTATCAAATTGGCTTATGTCGTAAAAGTACTGCTCAAAAATGTTCATTTGAGCTTGATTCGCAAACAAATTAAATTTTTGTGGCGTTATGTACCCTCTTTGTTCTTTGTTGGCAATAGCCAATACTCTTTGATATATTTTATCTATGTTTATTGCCATGTTTATATTTTTATTATGATAACTAGGCCACAACAAGCAACCTAGCTATCATAGATAATCACTTATTTCAAGCGCTTTTCAATCGTGTTATACACGTCCATACCTTCATCTGTTTTAAACCAAGCGGCTAAAGCAGAATATGGGTGTTGATCAAAAGGCACAGAGCATAAGGTTTTGCCATTTGAACTCCAAGAAAAAGTTCTTTGATCCGCTGAAAGACTTATTAAATTGTTTTCAACAGACTTAATCGCCATGTTTCTTAAAAACAAATTATCATCATTAATCAAATCTAAGAACAAACTAGGATTTCTTTTAGCAAATAGTAGCAAATCTCTTTTAAGCTCCTTAGAACTCATCTTAGATACTTCAGATCCTAACTCTGCACGCATTACGGCTTCAGCCATATCTATATCCAAATCTCTAGCTGCTATTAAAGCGTCTACTTCATTTTCTAATTTAGCAACTTCATCAACCGCGATAACCTCTGGTTTATGTTCGTAATAAATTGTGTCTAAATCTTTATGGTATATAGATAAAAACTTTTGTAATACGGTTTTATTTTTTGGCACAATTAAAACGCCATCTCTAAATATTACTCTACCTGTTCTTTTAACGCCTTTCATTTCATCAACAAAACAAGTTTTTTGATTTTCGCAATACATTACTTCTCTTTCGTAACCTTTGTCTTCGTCAAACCAAAGGCAACTAGATTTTAAAATTCTTGCGACAGGCGCTCCTTCTCCTTTTAAGTAATAAACTCTATCTTTAATTTCCCAAGTTGGTTTAACTTTATCCTTTCCTGGTTTTTCATAACGCATTAGGTTATCTAGTTCGACTGTAGTGTTTTCTTTTGATTGTTCTACTTCAGCCTTTGTTGTTTGTTTTTTTGCCATAATATAATATATAATAAAAATTAATAAAAAAAAAGATCGAGAGCCGAAGCTCCCGACCTTAATAATAAGGATATTATTATCCTTTTAGTAATACAAAGTTGTTAGCACCCTGTACAATTAAACATCTTTCTGACAAGAAGTTTACTTGCATTGCATCAAGATCAGATGTAGCAGCTCCAACAGAGCCAGTAATCCAAGTCTTCATTTTACGATTCTCAGTTTGAGAAGCACGGAAACGCACATGTAAGAATGGACGCTTAAGGTTTCTGCCTAAACTTTGGTCATAAACTGTTGATACGCCAGCAGGAACAAATGTACCTCTAACATTGTTAGTGTCACCAGAAAAAGCACCTCTTGCAGTTTGATCGTTTAAGTATTTCCAGTCAGTTTTGTAGAAGTCATAAGAACCTCTTCTAAATCCAGAAAAACCTAAGTTTAATGCCATGTCTTCAGAGTTGTTAAATACACCAAAAGAAGTACCAGTAGCACCATAGTGGTTAACACCAGCAAGCATGTCGTCAATTGTCAAAGCAACATCTCTGTTTACAAACATCATGTACTCTTCAATAGCTCCTTGCTTATCAAATTCTTTAAGAATATTGTCAAACTCAGTTAGAGCAGTAGCAGCATCGTCAGCAGCGTCTAAACCGCTAGCGATAATACCTCTATTGTCAAGAGCCGCAAAGTAACCTTCAGAACCTTGAATATCTCCACCAGTTAACGTTGTGTTAGTAGCGTCAACAGTTTCAATCATAGCCATTTCAGTGTAATCAGCAAAACGAGATCTAGTCTCACCTTCAGCTTTCAAATACCACATGTAACCTGTTTGTCCGTTCTCTCCAGAAACTTCAACCCAACCAATTTGAGATGCGTCAGAACCTGACACTTCATACAAATCTTTTAAGATCATCATTTTGTTTTTTCTAGACAAGAAAGATGGCTCAACAGAGTCAGTTCTACCTGTTACGCCTTTTTTATACTCAGAACCATAAACAGTGATTACAATTGGATCATTATCACCAGCGCCGTCAGCCCATCCTAAAGCAGCTTTAATAGAGCTGTCAGATCCAAAAGGAATAAGTGCTACTTCACCAGCAATTAAAGTTATTGCTCCACCAACGTTATTAGCGTCTTGATCGTTAAAAGTAGAAGCTACATAAGCTGCAATAGTTACGTTTTTAGCAGCAGAAGAAACTAAAACAGTATCTCCAACTCTAAGAGCATTTGTTCCTAAACCGTCTACGATTGAGTTCGCTGCAGAATAGTCAGCAGAAGCGTCAGCTTGGTTACCTTTTAAAGCACCTGAATACTTTAAGTGTAAACGACCTTGCTCAGACCAAACAACGTAGTCAGAAGCGCATCCTTCTTCAGCACCTACTTGAGATAAAAATCCCGATAAAGTTCTATTACCAAAAACTTCAGCTTCAGCTTCGATAAGCTCTGGTAAATATTGTTGTGCCCAACCTTGGTTAGCACCAGTAGTAAAATCCACGTAGTTGCTTGCCAAAGTTTGCATTACTGGGGCGGGAGTACCATTATATGTACCGCCTAAATCAAACCCCGATTGTACTATACTCATAGTTTAATGTTTTAAATGTTATTTACTTTTTTTTAAATCTCACCTTAAAATCATTAGAGTTTTTACCGCTTAGCACTTTAAACTTAGTTCCACCGACTTTTACTTCACCTAGTCCTTGACGAGGTTCCATGCTAATATTTTTACTTTTAGCAACGCTTTGTTTTAAAGCATCAGTTTTACCTTGTTCATAGAAGTGTTGAGCAATTGCATCCGCGTTCATTGCCGTGTAAAGTGACTTATGATAACCTTTAGCATCTTTCATAGTACCGTCTTCATTTAAAAACTTTTTAACGAAGTTGGTTATGTCGCTTTGGGTTTCTTTCACTTGTGTGGCATTTTTTACGTTAAATCTATATTTTTTATCACCGACGCTGTATTCAAAACCTTTGAAAGTGTCGTTAAAAACTTGGTTAGTTTTATCTATAAATATAGATTGTGTTTTCATTGCGGTTTTATTAACTTCTTCTGATTCTTTGGTGTAACGATTAAAGAAGTCCCATGCTTTCTGCTGTTCAGGCGTCAAACGTGATCCAGCTTTAATCTCATTGTAATATTTAGACTTTTGCCCGTCTAAGTAGGCTTTCGCGCTGGCAACTTGCTCTTTTAGCGCTAGCTTTTTTCTTCTAATATCTTTTTCGTCATCCATTTCTTCATCATAGCTAAACGAATCTTCAATTAAAAAATCTATTTCTTCAGCCGTTAAATGCGGCTTTGTTTTTTTATAATACTCTGTTAAAGCTGTCATGTTGTCTAATTGTGAATAATCTTTATTAAGACTAACATAATCCTCTAACGTTCCTCCAGTCTCTTCCATAAAGTCAACTAACTTTTGGATATTTTCTGGTAATGGCCGCCCAGTAGCTTCTGCGTTTTGAACTTCTTCAACTAACTCTTTTAAAGCTTCGTTGGGTTCGTCAGAAAGTTCTTGGTCTGTTACTTCTTCAAGAGCGGGTTGTTCATCTTGAACGGTCTCTTCCCCTGATGATACTTCTTCAACCACTTCTTGTACAACTTCGGATTGTTGATCTGCAACCACGTTTGTTGTTTTTTGCTCTGTATTGGCATCTACTACTTCTTTTTGTTGTTCTACTGTTTCCTCGGTTTTAGGAGGTTTAGTTAAATCAATTCTAACGATATTGTCATCGTTTTTCAAATTCTCATCCATGATATAATAATATAAAAATTAATAATTACTTTGGTTCAAACGCCCCTAGGTCAAAGCCACCAAGTACATCATTACCTGCTGATTCAAACTTTTTAGGTGGTGCGCCTGTTCTTCTTTGCTCTATAAGCTGACTTTGTTGGCTAGCTTGAATTCTAGTTCTTTCATCTTTACGATCTTCTTTCATAGAATCTTTATTAGTCATAGCTTGAGCATCTATGCTCTTAATTTGCATGTTCATTTGAAACTCTAATTGCATAAGCTCTTTTTTAAGTTGAGCGTCAGCTTGAGTTTCTTGCATTCTAAGCTGCGATTTTGTTTGCTCTAATTGAGCTTGCATTTGCGTTAAGGCTTGTTGCTTTTGCACTTCCGCTTGCGCTGCGGCCTGTACGCCTTGAGCGTTCGCTTGAGCTTGAACTTGAGCCTGCTGTTGCATCCTTTGCTGATCTTGCTCTAACTTTTTCTTGCGTCTTAGTTTGAGCATTTGATTTGCAAGTTTAATATTTCTAATCTCTCTAATATCAATAGCGTCTTCAAGATCAATATTTTGTTGAGCCAGTGCTTGTTGTATGTTGTTTTCAAGCATTGCTTTTTCCTCTTCGTCTGGAGTAAGCTCAATAAATATACCAAAGTCATATAAGTGCAAATCTTGCATCTGTTCTAAAGTTCCAACATTATGCGCTCCTATAGCTTGAATAAAAGCGTCTTTTGTTGGTGAAAACTCTATAATATCTGATATACGTAAAGATAAAGCTTCAGCAACTTCAGCTGTTAAAAATAGACCAGCTTGCAATATATGTCTTGTTGCTGTGTTTGAATTTGCTGCCGCAAGTTTTTGAACACCAACTAAAGCATTTTTATCTGGCATACTACCATCACGAGCCTCATTTAGACCGGTTACGTCCCGTATCATTTGCAAGTAATAGTTGTAATTACTTATTAAAGCTTGTAATTTATTGCCACCAGATCCGCTAGTTATTTCTTGTATAGGAACTTTACCTGGATTCATATCACCGTCACCTGTGAAAGATCTACCAATAACAGAACCAGTTTGGAAGAACATATTTAAAGCTTCTTGCGGATTGTAGTTCGTTCCGTTGCCTAAATCAATTTCAGCTAGACCGTCGGCATCAAGATATACGCCGTCAGGCACCATTCGCGACATGACTTGTTGTATCTTTAAATGAGTCAACTGTATCATATCTGCAAAGCTTGTTGTTCTACTAACTAAAGACTCTATTCTACCATCATACATTCTTGGAGCGACAATACTATAGTTCATTTTAACTTTAGTAAAATCGCTTTTAGGTCGCATCATGTTTTTAGACAACTCCCATTTCAACATCTTGTTAGTGCCAACAACAATAGCTCCTTCATAAAGAACTTCTACAGATCTTTGAATTTTGCTAAAATTACCTTCTAAATCTTCAGGTGGATTAAAGGTATCATCTTTTGTGATAGCCTTTTCAGCGCCAGTTCCAGTTTCTTTCACCTTATAAACCTCATTCATATATGTTTTATAATTAAAATATAAAACAGAAACTACATTTTGATCTTTTGATCTAGTGTATCTATGGTTATTAGTGCCTTGCTGAGAAGCTTCGTTTTTAATTTCTTCTAAATCTTCTTGCGTTAAATGAGGAAATTCTTTTACCACTTCGTTTATTGGCAAACTTTTTACTTCACCAACATAGTATATATCTTCAAAATAAGGAGAGTCAGTATAAGAATATATTAGATTTGCTGGATCCACATATTTAATAGTGACACCTTCTGATGTGTTAAAGTCAGTTTTTACTGCGCCAATACCAATAGTTACTAAATCTTGATAATATCTTTTCTTAATAAGCTCATACTTATTACCCTCCATTAAGACGTTTATGGCTTGCTCTTCCGCAACCTCAATAGGTTGTTTGTATTCTAGTTGCATGTGAAGCTCTAACTCTTCCTCTGATTGAGGTAGCGTTGAAGGTTCAAAGTTTCTGGTGTTTATACCAAACGCTCCTTCTATAAAGTCATCTACATCTTTAGTGTTCATGTCAGCAATAATAGCCTCCATGTATTCTGTTCTTTCAGCAACGCCGTAAGAATCTTGTGAATAAGCTTTTACATCATACGTTCTTTCGGCAATACCGTTTACTACTATATCCACAAATTTTGGAATAATAGGTACTGGCTTCCAATCTAAGTTTAAATACGAAAGATCTCCATTGATAGACAATTCGTCTTTATACTTTTGAACTGATTGCTCGCCTCTAGCATACAATCTTAATCTGTGGAAGCTCTCTTGATTACTCAAATATCTTCTATTGTGCGAATCTGAAAACCACTCAGACTCTATTGCTTTTGCAACTTTTAAACCATAATCGTAACTGATTTTTTCTAAATCACTAACGACTTGACTTGGAAAATAAGAATTTACAACTGACTCAGCCATATTTTTATTTTATTATTTTAGATATTGTGCCTGTATTAGTATACTTAGCTATGTTTAAATTTAATGCTTTTCTTGTTTTAGCTGTTGATGGAGCATATAAATTTTTATTACACGCCATTATTGCTAAACCACTACTTATAGAAGCATCGTGTTTAGTTCTTTTGTTTATATCAAACTTTGACCAATCATTTAGCGTTTCGTTAAAATATATATTACCATACATACCATCACCAACGTGTCCAACATGATCGTTTATATACATTTCAATAGCAGCAGCATGAGCTTGTTTAATATCTTCACTAGAGTTTGGAATCCCACCTATTTCTTTTTCAGTAATAGAAAGTTTATTCCACAACTTATCTGGTCTATTCATACTAAATCCTCTATATCCTCTACGCTTAAAATGATACAATAATCTTGGTTTGTTATTCTCTGCTAATAATGGCATACCATAAAATACGCAGGCCATTAAAACATCTTCAAAAAATATTTCAGCGGTTTGTGGTCTAGCAATATATTCTAAAAAGAAGTGGTTTGGCGGAGCGTCTTCCATACTAAACTTAGTTAGTCCATGAAGAGATCCGTTGGATCCTCTACCATCAACAGTACCGCTAATATCATAACTATCGCAGCCAAAAGCACCAACATGTTCATTGCCTGGGTATTTAATTCCATTTTTAAGTATCACTCTATTTTGTAAATTTATAGGTGGAACCCAACTAATATTAAATCTTCCTTGTGGATCTGGATTAAATATTACATTAGTATCTTTTATTCCATTTGTCCATTGAAAGCTACCTCTTACTGTTGTTGAATCGTTTTTTATTGCTTCATTATAATCTATTTGCTCGTATATTTTTGTTAGGTTAAATAAACTATTTTTCGTCTCATCTCTAAAAGCATGCTCTTCTGTTCGCGGAAATTGACGGTAAAATTCATTTAGCGCGTCTTGATCATCTTTTAAGCCATCAACTTCGTTTTCCCAATGATCTATAACCCCAATGTCAATTAGTTCACCGTCTGGTCCATAAACATCGGATGCCGGAGTAGTGAAGACAGGTCTTCCATACTCATCAATAAATCCTTCAAAGTTCCATTCCATTGGAATAAACAAAGCATATAAACCAGATTTTGTTTGACCATTTCTATTTCGTTTTGTGACATCACTGTCGTTGTATATTTTTTTATAATTATCTCCACCTTTATCTAGCGCGTTTGAGGTTGATCCCATTAAGCACTTTCCAATAATTCTACTACCTAGTCTTAAGCAAGTTTTTGTAACTCGCCAGTTATTAAGTATATTATCAGGCCTTTCCCATTTACCACTTTCATCATGAACTAGTAGATCTAACTTTTCACCATCATAACTATTGTCTCCAGTGTTCTTCCAGTCTATTGTCGTATCAAGACCAACAAGTTCTTCAAGCTTTTCTTTAGATGTAATTTTTCTACGAGTAAGTTTGCTAGCTGGAACCCTATAAGCCAACTCTGACTTGGGTCTATCCATACCATCTTGGATAGGTTTGAAAAAGAAAGGATAGTTAATCGATATAGGTACAACCTTATCGGTAAACATTTTTTTTGCATCGGCTCCTGATTTTGATAATATTCCAAACCTAGCGTCGCTTGAAAGCGTTGCTTGATTCACTGTTTCTGCAGAAGACATAAAAGAAAAACCACTACGTCTATTTTTAAGATAACACATACCGTAGCATCGGTTGTCTGCTTTGCAGGCTTCCCAAAATATAAAGAATAATCTGTTGGCTTCGCGAAAGTCTGGAGCTCCAACGTCTATCTTACTCCATTGAAGATACATATAATGACTACCAGTAATGTAAGTTGGCTTACCGCCGTTGTTAAACCAAAAGCCTTGCTCTCGTCTATTAAACTCGCCGTCTATATAGTCAAACCACTTATCTTTAGACTCCTCTGGATAATCTCTCCAATCAAATATGCTTTTAAGTCTAGATAACTCTTTTGGATATTCAAATCTTTTCCATTTGTTATCTTCGTTAGAGTAAATTTCTTTGGGGACTTTAGGTAGAGCAATTTTTAGTCCTTGAATTTCATATATCTCACCAATTTGCCCTGTCTTAGAAATAACAACAACATCAGTTTCTTTGTTATAGCCATATTTCCACTTTTTAGATTTATTTAACCTTTTTAAAGTGTTTATTTTTATTGGCTCAATTATTTTATATAACGTTTGTTCGTACATTATTTAGATCTACCTTCAGCGAATCCTTTAAACACTCTTTCTTTTTTCTCTTCTGGCTCTTTGCCTTCTAGCAAGCTTTCTTCTTCTTGTATACGATTAAGTATTTCAAAAGCGTCAAATATCGCTAGTTTTTTTGTAGCCGCCGCGTTTTTAAGTCTATCTGCTGAAACATCATCTTCTGTGTTGGTAATAATTTTTTCTTCAGCAACTTTAATTAATTCTTCAACTGCTTTGCGCCCAGCTCGGATTATATTCTTCTTCGTCTCCTTGATATTCATATTTTATAGTAATAAATTTAGACATAATCCTATACATTTTTTTACCCTCAAGCAAAAACTCATATTCATCATTTGGACTAAAGCCAACTAAGTCTCCAACCTTTATATCTTGTTTAGCGAGTTTTTCATCAACAAACTTTATAATACCAACAAGAGGTTTTTCTTTGTCTAAACTCAATTCGTTTTTGCTTTTTATAGGTTGAACAAAGCAATAGCCATTTAAAGCTTTCCAATTCCCGTTTCTTTTATACAAGAATATTTGATCTTCACTAACTAAATATTGGTTTTCTGAAAGATAACTTCTGGAGTTTTTTTCTTCGCCATGCATATTATGCCATCTTCTAAACACATTGTGATGTACTATTACTTCGTCACCTTTTTTTATTTCAGTATTTCTATTTGATGGATGTTGCAATACTAAACCTTTTCTATTTATAGTTTTAAAATTAGATATTTCAGTGTTTATAATAAGCTGTTTTTCTCCTACAGCTTTTATATTATTATATCTTCCACCAATAGGTGTTATTAAAAAATCAATATAAGGCTTCATTAATATTCTAAATTGTACTCAATAGATATAGCCATATTCTTATTAAAGTCTTTCCAAGGTATAACTTGATTATCTTTACATATATATATAGAGTACTTATCTTTTTCTTCTATTATATCAGATATAACATGACCACCATACACTTCCTGTCCAACAGAATAGTGCATGGCGTCAATTTTATAATCTTTACCTATTGTGATTTTACGAATTAACTTCTCCATTTTCTGGATATTTAATTTCTCCGGTTTGAATATCAATATCCATTTTTCCGTACTCTTCTTCTAGCACTTTATTAATTTCGCCCATTTTTCTATTAATAGCGTCTAACTCGTGAAGAAGCATGTGTTTCCTAGCCTCAATGCTACCTACTTCTAGCTTTATTTGATTAGCTGTAGATATTATTTGTTGAACTTCTTTTAATTGTTGTTCTGTGATTTTTTCTGCTTTAGGTTTTAAATCTACAGTTTTTGTTGTTTTTGTTTTTGTCATTTTTATTTAATTGAATTTGTTATTATTTTTTTACTTTTTCAATTGAGCGTCCACCAAAGTAGGCCCCAATTACGGTTATTAAAACTAATTGTAAAAGATCAACCCATTTGTCTTCTACATTAAACATAATCACACCTGCGTCAATGAAAATTAGCAGTGTGGTTGATATTACTAGCCAAGCCAGCACTAACGGGCGTATTGATTTACTAAGCCATGAGTCTGACTGCATATCTGCCTGCCAACGAGCTGTAACTTGTTCTTGTATTTTAGCTTCGCTATCTAAAAGCATTTGCTTTATCTTCGCTTTAGCGGCTTCTCTCTCTTCGTCTGTGGTGATAATTTCATCTAATATACCTTCGGCGTTTTCAACAACTTTACCGAATAAACCACCTAATAAATTTTGTATCATATTAAATTTTATTTGCTTCCCACGGCAGGTTTGTGTCTCCTTCTTTATACTTTTTTCCAGTATTAGGGTCCATTATATAACCATTTCCTCTTGGCCAAACTTGACCTTTGTAATATACCGCGTTATCATCGTATGTTTCTGTTCCTAGCTGCATAGCCGTTCTATGTTGTGCCTCATGATTAGCTACATAGTTAACCATATCATTTGGTACACTTTTATCAATGTATATAGACCCGTCGTCATTAGCTTCGCCTAAAACTCCTTCCCCAAGTTTTTTGCGAAATATTTTTGTGTTTTTAAAGTTTTTAAAACCTCTTTTTTCTTTACCTAATTTAAAAGCCATTATCTCTCTGGATCTTTAATCATATCATCTATAGATTTATTAAAAACCTTGTCAGTATATGATTTGTTATTATAAAATACACTTCTTTCTGATGTAGGTAAATCTTCTTCACCTAACAGTATTCTGTAGATTCTACTTATAAGCTGGCTGCACTTCATCGATGTTTTAAATATAGAATACTTTATTGTAGTTCTATTTCTATGTCTCCACACTTCTATCCAACCTAACTTTCTAAGTTTGTCCCAGCGGCCTTTGTCCCAACTCATGGTATACGTGCCGTCGATAAACTCTTGCCTTGTAAATCTACCTTTGCAATCTAAGTAAATTAAAAGTTCAAGCTCCGCGTCCGTCAAACCGTAAGTTTTACAAGCCCACTTTCTAGTGAGCCTGTAATACTTAAACAGTTGTAATTCGCGAATATCGCTTGAACTAATCCTCATGCTTATTACTGAAGAACTATACCGCCGCCATTAGCTGAAATAGCGTCTGCATAGAAGTTAACTCCATCAAAAACTATAGTGACAGAATCGCCTTTAACAGAGGTGCCAGCTCTAAGGTCAATATTAGTGTGACCAGCAGAATAAGGCATTACTTGAGCGTTACCACTTAAAGTCCTTTCAACAACGCTAGTAACTAAAACGTCTGTGTCAACAGTCGCATCTTCAGAAATACGATAAGGAGCGGCAGAAGCTGCTTTAACAATAAATCTACAGTTCCATCCAGCGCTAATAGCAGTTGAAGCAGGTAGTGTCGCAGCAACACCAGAAGAAGGTGCGTTAAGCATGAATACTTTGCCACTATCAGCTGCAGTTAAAGATTTAGCTCCAGTAAGTTCTTCTACAATTTTGTTTGTTCCTTCGCCAAGTGAAATACTTGTTATGCCAGTTATAAATGCTGGCTCAAGACCTGTCTGATTAAGAGCGTCAGCAACAACAAGTTTGCCTGATCTAGAACCAGCAATATTTGTAGATATTTTTTCTACCATTTGGTTTTCTTTACCAGCAGTAACAGCTAGTGTAATAACGTCTAGCAAACCGTTTCCATCTTGCGATTTAAACTTAACAACAACTTTTGCTGAAGCTACAGAATGTACTCCAAGCAAATTAGAAGCCGTATTAGAATACGAGTTGTTTGCTCCTTTAATAAAAACTAATAATTTCTCCATTTTTTTTGTTTTAAGTGTTAGCCAAAATCTTTCAAGTTTGACTAAGAATTAATATTTATTGTACTAATACTATATCACCTACTTTTATAACAAAGTAATGCTTGTCGTCTATGTCTATACCATGCCCAGCATGCTTGTCGTAGTATATAATTTGATTTTTCTTTATACCTTCTAATAGTTCTGAAGCAGATATAATTTTTGCTTTTATATATCGATTATCAGTATCAGTTTTTTCTGTAAATACTAATCCCCCTATTTTTTTCTGCTCTTCTTTTATCTTTTCTACAATAACGTAGTGATTAATTGCTTTCATCTGCTCTAGCATTTGATATTACACAATCTGCAGAAACAATAGTCTTAACAACACTTACTGCATTTTTAAGTGCTGACTTAGTTACTAGAACCGGGTCAATAATACCTTCTTCTATCATGTTAACTGATTTGCCTGTTGTTACATCTATACCCATACCTTCATCAACTGATGTCTGTAAATCTAGACCAGCATTATGCATGATAGTTGTGAATGGTGCTTCTATAGCTCTTAGCAATAGCTCCTCGCCGACGGAGTCGGTCGAAATTTTTTGAGACGCGTTAAGGAGGGCTATACCACCTCCTGGCACTATCCCTTCTTTGAGCGCAGCTTTTGTAGCGTAAATAGCATCCTCGATCCTGTCTTTCTTTTCTTTAAGCTCCACCTTAGAGTTTGCCCCAACGTTAATAATTCCAACACTACCTGATAACATAGACAATCTTTGTTCCAGTTTTGTTTTAATAAAAGGATTCTTTTCATCTTTAATTGCTTTTACAACTTGATTAATTCTATCACCTATATCTTCATTTAATTCTTCTAGCGTTGTTAAAACTGTCGTCTTGTCATCTGTAACAGCAAATTCAACCTCGCCTAAACAATTAATATCTATAAGATCTAAGTCATCACCTAGTTCTTCGTTCATTACTTTAGCGCCAGTTAATATCGCTAAGTCTTCACAAGTGTCTTTTTTAGTGTTACCAAAACCAGGGAGACTAATAATATTTATTTTAATGTTACCTTTTACTTTATTCATTAGCAGCGCCGATTTTACTTGCTGAGCAACTGGCGCTACAATTAGTAAAGATCGGTTTTTCTTAATAACATGCTCTAGTATTGTCTGTATTTTACGAACGTTTGGTATTTCAGACATAGATATTAATACAAAAGGATTTTCTAGCTCACATTTCTGCTTGTCAGTATTAGTAATGAAGTGTGGTGATGTTAAACCACAGTCGGCTAATTGAACACCGTCAACAATATCTACGTAAGTTTCTTCTGTTTCAGACTCTTCCATTAACACTACGCCGTCTTTACCAACCTTCTTATAAGCTTCGGCTATAATATCGCCAAGTTCTTGATCATTATTACAAGATATAGCGGCTACATGAGACAACATTTCGTCTGTAACTTCAATCTTTACCTTATCTAAATAGTCATTAATTTTTTTTAAGCCAGAATCTACGCCTAATTTAATGTCTCTAATACTTGTGTTGCTATCTAAGACTTTATTTATTTCATTAAGTAATGATTCGGCTAATACAGTTGCTGTTGTAGTGCCGTCACCGGCTTCTCTCACTGTATTTTTGGCAGCTTCTTTGATTAAAGTTGCTCCCATGTTTTCTACCGGATCATATAAGACTACAGATTCAGCTACTGTTACACCGTCTTTTGTGATTACCGGTACGCCACGCGCATCTTCATAGATCACGCATTGGCCTGATGCTCCAAGGGTTGACTTGACAGCCTTCGCTAGTTTCTCAACTCCTGCACCAATTTTAGATTTTGCGTCTTCACCAAAGTTTAAGTCTTTGATAAGAAGACTAGGGTTATTATATTCCATTTAATTTAATTTAAAATAATTTTATAATTCCAGCTATTGCTACATAATAAACAAAAGCCGTAAATAATAGCCCTAACCATCCTGTTAGAGCTATTAAACACAGCTTTAATTTACTCATTCTTGAAGGTCTTAACGACTTTCGGTCCTTTGGTAGCTTCTAACTTTTTGGTAAAATGTTCAATGCTTCCGTCAATTGCAGATTCTGCGCCTTCTAGCGTTTCTCTACGTGTAACATCGTGCCATGTTTCACCATCTGGATTAGAAACTTCGGTTTGGTAGTAACCGTTTGGTAATTGGGTTATTCTCCAGTTTTCTTTGTTAGCTAAATGCTCCCACTCTTTCTTGGTTTGCTCACTAACTTTTGGTTGTTGACCTCCCACTGTTCTAGTTGAGGTCTGGTAATATAGGTACGTCATAATAATTTGGTTTTAGGTTAATAACGTGGTTAACGGTCTTTCCGTTATTTTTTATGTTTTGGTCCACACATACACATTGGTGATCCGCATTTCTTGCACATTTTCTTTTTCATTGGTCCTACATACTCTAATTCAGGGGTTGCTGCAGCTAGAGCTTTTAGACCTTGTTTTTTCATTTGCTTCATCATCGGAGATTTTCCGTACATTTTGAAACCTGTTTTCTTTCCGTAAGGCATGTCTTATATTGTTAAGTTATCGATGTGTTTATAATCACTTATTTCCTTGTGCCTTTACCGTAATTGCCTCGGTTGGCTTTAACAGATACAAACTTACCTTTGGTATGATCATAGTCTTTACCAGTAAGATCAACGCCCTTTTTAAGCGCAGCACGACGCTTACGTTGGTTCTCTGCTTTCTTTGCTTTATAAGGACCCATCATATAAGCTTTATCACGAGCTGCTTTATCTGCCGCGGCTTTCTTTGAAAGCTTTTGTTTATTAAACGGTGAATTCATCTTGTATGCCATAGTAAGATTATTACACATAGTTAGTAAACATAAAAAGGGTGACAATAGCCTGTTACTCATACTACTTATAAGGCTTGTGTCACTATTTTAGGTATTAGATATATAGGGGTATTGTATAGCCCCCTAACTACCTGATACTCAGCTGGTTACAAAAGTCGTTTTTATTTTATGGGCCCCCTAAGTTACACAAATTAGTTTAGAAGTTTTTTAGATAATATATATGTAACAAATAAATAATAACTAAATTTCTAAACTATGTCTAAATTAATTTCTAAAAGATTCGTAATGCGTAAGTCACTAATCGGTAGCAACACTATTATCACCTTCACTAACAAGAAGAATGAAACGTATACTTACGACCACGACGCTGTGTACTCTGCTAATCAAGAAAAGCTTAACAACATGGAGTGCTGGCATAAGTACGGTAACTATACTAACTCAAACAGCTTACCTACGTGGGCACGTGAGCATCAAGTGGAGACTAAATAGTCTCTGCTTACTTCTCTTGCAATATGGCGCCGCAAGGCGCTTTATGTATAGCATACTCACAAACTTATTACGACCTCAACTAGATAATAAAATAAAAAGATTATGCAAAACAAACCAAACACTCACAAACAAATAATTTCTTTATTTAAATATCTACAAATAAACAAATTAAAATACACTACTAATTATTACTCTACAATTAACAAAAAACATATCATAACTATTTATCTTCAAACTTCACCTCAATTCGAATACTTAAATTACAATCCAAACTTCTATCAACTATCTTCACTAAATAATCCTTCTCAAATAACATATCAAATTAATCTACCATAAAATTAATAACAACACTACACCTTCGGGTGTATAGCACGAAGTGTATAGCACCTGCACAAACTTAATCAGTCCACTTCAAGATAATAATAATGTAAATAAAATGATATGAAAACAGTGACAATTGCCTCTTACTATTATTTAATTAACTACCTTGTGTCACACTTTGACATAAAGTATAAAAGTAGTAAGAAGTGGAGAGAAGTGGAGTAATACCTCACAACTAAAATTATTCACTAAACGAACTATCTACTTTTGCACAAACTAGATACGACTACTTTCGGATAATATAAACGTAACTAATAAATATTAAAACTATGCGATCAGAAATTATAGCAACTATCGACGAATTAAACCAGTACTTACAAGGCAACGTAACAGACGAAGCGCTAGTACAAGCAGTAAAAGAATTGGCCCACAAATTAGAAGAACTGTTACACAAATTAGACACGACTACTAATAGATAATATAACTGTAAATAAACTAAATAAATAAATAACTTAAATTTAATACTATGTCAACAAACACTATCACTACTAAAAGATTTGTTATTAGAAAAACTCTAATCGGTACTAACACTGTAGTTAGTTTCACTAACAAAAAAGGTATAACTTATAAGTATGACCACGATGCTATTTACTCTAAGTTTCAAGAGCGTTTCGAGTCAATGCCATGCTTCCAACAATATGGCAATTATACTAACAGTAATGCAGTACCTGCCTTCGCTCGTGAACTATCAGAGGTGACTAAATAAGTCACTTCTGTACTTTCACAAACTAAATTAAATCACTTACAGATAATATAATTGAATAAAATATATATACTATGCTTAAACTAAAATTCAACCATTTCACTAAAATTATTACTATCAAAAACCAAAAGTTTATACCTCATAAACTACACCAACTTCCAAAGAACTACGAAGAAATATCTAAGTCTCAACAGTTCTCTCACAAAGGTTTTTGTTATATTAATTCTAATGAACTTAATTGGAATTCAGATAAAGAAGCACGACTAACATCTAACAAAGCCATAGGTGGCTTACAATCAAGATAATACTATGTCAAAAGTAACAGAACAAAAAATAATAAATAAAATAGTAGACGAAGTAATTGATACGCTAGTAGATAACATGGAAGAGTTAACAACTGATTACATGTATGAAATAGGTGAATACGACGAGTCAACTGAGAGGTTTGTAAAAGACCACGAAAGAATTTGTGACCAAGTAATAACAGAATTATATAACAGAATAAAAAAGTAAGATATGACTAAGCAAGAATTAGCACAGGAAATACAAGTGCACGACCACTTCCATAATATGAGTGATGATCACAGAGTGTGGACTCAGGGTAGAACTCACTATCAGTTTATACAAGACAAACTAAAAGTAATGTTCGTTAAAACAAGTGACAGATGTATATTCTGGAATAACAATGCGCCAAATGCCGCGCAATACAACCAAAACTATATTAACCAATTAATAGAACTAGGAGATTAACTATGACTAAATTTGACATTAAACTACTCGACAATGTAGTAGTAGACGGTATTCACCACTGGGATTACCCTGATTACTGCGATGCCTTTATTGACAGTGCAGACTATGATGGTAAAGAAATGACTGATGAACAACTCGATGAACTTAATGAAGATTACGAGTTAGTACACGAACTAGTATGGGATAACCTACATTAAAAAAAATACTATGAACACTAATAAACAAACACCGGACTTTTTTGAAATTGTAGAAAATATAGCTATGTGGGCTGGTTTTCTTTCAATCATAATACTAATCGCTATAAACTTATTCAATGTTTGAGTGGGCGTGGGTATTAGCTAGCGTGTGGTACTTGTTTAACGCTATTAAAGAACAAGACGCATGATGTTATCAGTGATATTTCTTATAGCCGTTGTGCTATACATGTTCGCCGAATGGCTTTACTATCACAAATAAAAAACGCTTACCGTCAGATAATATATATATGACAAAAGCTTGTTAACTAAACTAAAATTAAATAATATGGATTACTTATCAACAGAAATAAAAAGTGCTCGCGAAGCAATAACTATCTTTAAAATACTAGGTATTAAAGATGTCACCACAGACCGTCAACGTAAAAACGGTACAACAGTATATGAACTACCTATACAGCAAATGTGGGGACCTTACAGCAAACACCCACTGCGCTTTGCTACTTACACAACAGGTTATATCCGTAATGTGACAGAAAGTATGTCAAGTCCTTATCAAATTAACAAAACTAAAAAAGTATCAACACGAACAAGTGGTTATGCTTACGATACAGTTGAGCGTATACTTATTCACAGTTGGGAAGAACAGTTAATCTACTTAGCTAAGTACATCATTAAAAACTATTACCAAAAACCTATGTATTTGATTAGTGATTGGACTATGAATACTATTAAATCACAGTACAAGCAAGCTCTTGAACTACGTAACCAAAATGATAAATTACCATTTGGTGATGAAATACACGAGACAGATAGACACGACATTCAAGTAATTATCAACGGTCATCGCTACAATATATGCTAATCAAAGTAGCGGTGTTTGTTGCTATACACGTGTACATTTTCATCGAAGCATATATCATAAGTAACACTAAACAAAAATAAATGGCAAAAATAACCTTACACAGGATTGACCCTGAAGTATTAAAAATAATGAATATAGTATCTCATATCTCTGAAATACCAGTAGATGTCATAACAGGTCGCAAAAGGCTCAGAGAAATCGTCTCTGCGCGTAGAATAGCTATGTTTCTGTTACACGATATTGGTAGATGGAGCACAACAGAAATAGGTGCGTCATTTAACCGTGACCATGCAACTGTTATCCATGCTGTTAAAACGCACTATGATCTTTACAAGTATGATAGAAGCTATAAGATGCTATTTGATATTTGCAAAGCAGCGATAGAAGAAAACGGTGGCTTTAATATGAAGAACAAAGATGATATTATCGCTAAGCTCACTGACAAGATCTCTCGCTTAGAAGCTGAGTTAGATGCAAAGTCAAGACAGTTAAGAGAGATATTATTCACTTAACACAAATCGAAAACGATTACCTTTGGATAATATAACTGAATATAAAATAAAAACTATGGTAAATTATTGTAGATGTGGTGAACCCGTACATCCAGTCAGACAAAAATATGGGTACAAAACTTGTGTTAGTTGCAGTAGCGTCGAACGCGTAGCTTCAGCACCAATAACTAACCATAAAACAGGTAATACAATACAAATAGTGTCGCAGTCAGTTTCTGCGGCAATAGCAAAGGCAAGTCGTCGTAAAGGTTACGGTACATGTCTTAGATAAAATATAGCCCAAGTACAAGGTGAACAGTAAATCTATGGTAATGTGGGAAGTTCTTGCGGGAACAGAACAGAAATAGAGCCTTGTCGCTACTGATCTGGCGTGCTAGGAAGGTAGTAAATAGGATAAGACATAATTGGTGGTTCGATTCCACCCTTGGGCACAATAATATACGAGTGTGGCGCGTGAGACGTGTAACGTAAGTCCAGAGAATTATAAAATTATTTTGGTTTTCAAAAAAACCGGCAGTATCTTACTCACTTGGCCACCTCGTTTTACAATAAATTACATATCAATCTTAGCTTGATGTCACAATTTGCGACAAGCAAGTAGATACAACTATGAGATAGATATGTTACAAATAAGTAAAAACTTGTTGGTATGATAGGTAAAAGTCAGTTGCAAATGACCGAGCAAATCCACCCCGTTGCCCGTACAG
>Ga0208162_1000212_pt1 | contig 33575 bp, 43 predicted proteins | sample CB_VirMetaG_4_FD_184539 | JGI IMG/M metagenome (GOLD analysis project Ga0208162, IMG submission 184539) | Freshwater to marine saline gradient viral communities from Chesapeake Bay - CB_1508_1M Viral MetaG (SPAdes) (version 4) | ecosystem: Environmental > Aquatic > Marine > Coastal | place: USA... | reverse complement strand
AGCTTTTGATGCCGCAAAGAATCCAGAAGAACTTGTTTTTAGGGTAGTCTAATGGCCCAACAGCTTCAAAACTTAACACTTTCTGCACCTGCATTCTTTGGTATAAATACTCAAGATTCTCCTATTGATCTTGATCCAAACTTTGCATCTATTGCAGATAACTGTGTTATAGATACCTACGGTAGAATAGGTGCTAGAAAAGGGTTTTCTTATGTTACTACTAACGGTTCTGAAGTCTTAGGAACTAGCAGAGGCATTGAAAGCATCTTTGAGTACATAGACCAAAGTGGTAATGTTAGGATACTATCGGCAGGTAACAATAAAATATTTAGTGGTACAACAACACTAACGGACATAACGCCAAGCGGTTATACTCCAACAGCTAATAACTGGAAGTGGGCTAATTTAAACAACCATGCTTTTGGTTTCCAAGCAGGACATGAATCTCTTATTTATACAGACGCAGGTGGTTCTGCTGTTTTAACAACCTTTAGTGGCTTTAGTGGAGAAACAGGTACAGCTCCACAAGCTAACGAAGTTATATCTGCTTTTGGTAGGCTTTGGGCTGCTGATGTGTCCTCAAACAAACACACAGTATTCTTTAGTCATTTATCCACAGGCTACCAATGGACAGGGGGTTCTTCAGGTTCTTTAGATATAACCAGTGTGCTTCCTAACGGTGCTGATGATATTACAGCATTAGCGGCACATAACGGTAAACTTATAATATTCTGTAAGAATACTATACTTATTTACTCAGGGCCGACTAATCCTGCTACAATGGTATTAGAAGATACTATTATAGGTATAGGCTGTATTGCTAGAGATACCGTAGTAAATACAGGTACAGACTTATTATTTTTATCTTCTTCTGGGGTTAGGTCTTTAGGAAGAACAATACAGGAAAAATCTGCTTCTATTAGTGATGTTAGTAGGAACATTAGGAATGATTTATTAACATTGCTTCCTATTCAAAATCTTGATATAAAAGCAGTATATAGCCCAGAAGAATCTTTTTATCTTTTAACTTTGCCAACAAGTGAAATAGTTTATGTTTTTGATACTAGAAGACCACTACAGGATAATTCCTATAGAGTAACAACATGGTCAAGTATTTCACCTTTAAGTTTTCACAGGCTATCTACAAGTAAGCTGTACATAGGTAAACCATTAGGTATTGCAGAATACACAGGATATCTTGATAATGATGCTACTTATCAACTAAGTTACTTTAGCAACCCTCTTGCTTTTGGAAATGCCTCTAATTTAAAGTTTCTTAAAAAGTTTAATTTAACAATTATAGGTGGTTCAGGAACAGCAATAACTTTAAACTGGGGGTATGACTATTCAGAATCTTACACTAAGCAAGCTCTTGAGTTTTCAGGTACATCTTTAGGTAGAGCTGTAGCTGAGTATGGGGTTTCTGAATATGACAACAATGCAGAATATACTGCTTCCATCTTTGTAAACACACCTACAGTAAATGCTACAGGAAGTGGTTCTGTGGTAACCATTGGTTTAGACGCACAAATAGAATCAGTACCTTTCTCTATTCAAAAAATTGATATTCACGTATTAGCAGGACGATTAATATGACAGATTATACTAAGACTACTAACTTTGCTACCAAAGATGCTTTACCTTCAGGAAATGCAAATAAAATTGTTAAAGGTACAGAAATAAATACAGAGTTTGATAATATTGCAACTGCTGTGGCAACTAAATCAAACACAGCAAGCCCTACGTTTACTGGGATAGTTTCTTTTCCTGATGGTTCAGCTAGTGATCCTAGTATTACAAACACTGGTGATACTAATGTTGGTCTTTTCTTTAGTGCAGGAGATACCCTAGCATTTACCGCAGGAGGCACAAGTCAGTTTACAATGGCTGATGGTGTTATTGCTCCTGTAACTGATTCAGATGTAGACTTAGGAACTTCAAGTCTATACTTTAAAAATGCTTACATTGATAGTGTGACTACTACAGGTAATATAACTATAGGCGGTAATTTAGATGTTGACGGCACTCTTGAGTTCGATTCTTTGTCTGGAACAGGAACAATAGCAGTTACAGACATCTTAGATCAAGACGATATGTCAGGCGATAGTGCTACGGCTCTTGCAACTCAACAATCCATTAAAGCCTATGTAGACGCACAACAAGATACTGTAGATACTTTTGGCGAAGTCTTAGCACTTAGCAACACTACTGCGGGTACAGATATTGCTGTATCGACTGACGATAAAGTCCAGTTCCGTGATTCAGCTATTTATATTAACTCTAGTGCTGACGGACAGTTAGATATAGTTGCTGACACTGAGATTCAAATAGCGGCTACAACTATTGACATTAACGGTGCTGTAGCTCTTAATGGTGCAGTTACTGGCGCAACTAATGTCACTCTTAGTGGTGAGCTTGATGCAGCTACAGGTGACTTCTCAGGCAATGTAGATATTGATGGTAATTTAGATGTAGATGGTACTACAAATCTTGATGCTGTTGATATTGACGGTGCTACCCAAATTGACGCTACTGTGTCCGTAGGTGTAGACGATACTGGGTATGACGTTAAGTTCTTTGGAGATACTGCTTCTGCTTTTATGGAATGGGATGCTTCTACTGATGATCTTATCTTAGGTGGCGCAGGAGGACTTATTGTACCTGAAGGCCAGTTTACACTAGGATCAACAGCAGTTACAAGTACAGCCGCAGAACTAAATATTTTAGACGGTGCAACAGTAGTTGTAGGTGAAATAAACGCCTTAGACTTAGGTGATACCGCAGTAGGTACAGCTATAGCTAGTAAAGCTGTAATATTAGACTCTAATAAAGACTATACAGGTATAAGAAACCTAACTATTTCTGGAGAGCTAGATGCAGCAACCTTAGACATATCAGGTAACGCAGACATTGATGGTACTTTAGAAGCAGACGCTATAACTGTCAATGGTACTGCACTTAATACTGTTATTGCGGGAGTTACAGTAACTAATGCTTCTACAGCCGCAGTAGCAACTACAGTTACAATCACTGATAATGAAAGTACAGATGAAAGTAATGCTCTTATATTTACCGCAGGTGGCGATGTAGATGGTGGTAATCTTGGGTTAGAATCTGATGGAACTTTAACGTATAACCCAAGCACAGGTGTGGTTACTGCTACAGGTTTTGCAGGGACTTTAACGGGCAATGTTACGGGTAATGTATCTGGAACAGCAGCTACAGTCACAGGAGCAGCCCAAAGTAACATAACAAGTCTTGGAACACTTACATCTTTGGACATCTCAGGAGATGCAACTGTAGGTGATGACTTATCTTTAGACTCCGACGCCGCAGTTTTAAACTTTGGTGCTAATTCAGAAATCAAAGTAATACATGCCCATGATTCTGGTCTTAACTTTAAGCACACGGCTACAGCCGACGATAAGCCCTTTACTCTGACTTTACAAACTGGTGAGACAGACATAGCGGCTGATGATGTTTTAGGTGTAATTAACTTCCAAGCCCCCGATGAAGCTACAGGCACAGACGCTATATTAGTTGCCGCAGGTATTGCCGCTGTATCTGAAGGTGACTTCAGTGCCTCTAGTAACGCCACGAAATTGAGCTTTCGAACTGGTGCTTCTGAAACTGCTACGGAGAAAATGAGTTTATCTTCTGGTGGTAATCTAAGTTTTCCTGACAATGGTAAGGTTATCTTTGGTGCAGGGGATGATTTACAAATTTATCACGATGGCAATAATAGCCGTGTAGAAGACACAGGAACAGGCGGTTTACGCCTTATAGGTAGTAACTTTGTATCTTTACAAAGCTCATCAGGCGAAGACAAAATAGTAGCGACCACTAATGGAGCGGTATCTCTTTATTACGACAACTCAGCAAAACTAGCCACCACTTCCACAGGCATAGACGTTACTGGTACAATTACTGCTGATGGTTTAAACCTTGGTGACGCTAGTGTTATTAACGTAGGAACTATTGCACTTGATACTATTAAAGGTGACGCAGACGATAATACGAACATCACGTTTGCAGGTAGCGATACAACTACATTTACGCAAGGTGGAACACAGCGTCTAGCAGTAAATACATCAGGGATTAATGTCACTGGCACAGCCACGATGGATGGGCTTGTTGTTGACGGGAATGTGGGAATCGGGACTAGTTCGCCTAGCGGTCTACTTGATTTAACGACAACAGGCAGTACATCTCTTGACATTCAAGGTGGCGATGGGAATAGCAAGAACATTATTTTCCGAAAAACCACGGGTGGCGCACAACAAGCAAAGATAAGTGCTGTTGGTGATGACTTACGTTTTACTACTGGTACTACCACAGAACGCATGCGAATAGACACCTCTGGCAACCTGTTGGTGGGTACTACTAGCTACAACAATGATATTGCGGGTATTGGCTTAGGCGTATCTAACTTTTTTTATGCAACAAGAAGCGGAGCTTTAGTTGGAAGTTTTAACAGACTTGCTTCAGATGGGGACGCTATAGACTTCCGCAAAGACGGCACAACAGTTGGAAGTATCAGCGTCACAGGTTCAGCAACAGCCTTTAACACCTCATCAGACCAACGCCTCAAGGAAAACATTGCAAACTCCGATGACGCAGGTAGCAAGATAGACGCTATCCAAGTTAGACAGTTTGACTGGAAGGCTGACGGATCGCATCAAGATTACGGCATGATTGCTCAGGAGCTACAGAGTGTTGCACCAGAGGCAGTATCAACACCAGAAGACTCAGAAGAAATGATGGGCGTAGACTACAGCAAGCTAGTACCAATGTTAATCAAAGAAATTCAATCATTACGCAACCGTGTTGCACAGCTTGAGGAATAAATAATGAACTGGACAATCGCACAACTTGAAAGAAACACATCAGACGATGGCGTAGTAATAGCACATTGGCATGTTAGCAAGACAGACGGAGCAAACACTGTGTCTTCCTACGGCACTGAAGGTTTTACCCCAGATGCATCAGCGGCAGGCTTTGTACCCTTTGCTGATCTGACTGAAGCTGACGTTATCTCTTGGGTAACAACTGCTTTAGACACAACAGCGATTGAAGCTAACTTAGATGCACAACTGGTTGAACTAGCCACACCCACAACTGCCGCAGGCTTGCCTTGGTAAACTTTTAAAAAACAATGTAAATTTTAAGGAACAAAAACGATGAACGTAGACATCAAAACTCTTATCTCTATGTTGCCACTAGGCACTGTCATAATTGCATCTATCATCAGTTGGTCGCAGGTCACACTCTCGACTGAGCTAAATGAAGAAAGTATTGCACAGAATGAAGCTCAAATAAAAGAAAATTCTAAAACTATTCAAGACTTAGACAAAAAGGTTTCTATTGTTGAGTTAAAAATAGACAGTCTTCAAGATGATATTAGAGGTGCTAGAGCAGACACTACGTTAATCATTAACATGCTTAGAGAGAGTAGTAAATAGATGAGATATTTGGTAAAAGTAAAAACACAGATTAAGAGGATATAGTTATGCCACACATGGCAGGACATAGAGAAGAAGATACTAACGCAGAAGGTACTAACTCAGGAGGATTACTGGGTGGTATTATTCCAGATGCTTTACTTCCTTTTTTGGATTTAGCAACAAGTTCTTATTTATCTTCAGAAAACATAGGTAATGTAGAAAACTACGGCAAACAAGCTGTAGACATGGCTAATTTGTTAACTAGTCAAGCAGCATCAAGGGGTACTTTTCAACCTTTTACTGTAACTTCTGGTTTAGCTAATGTTGGCACTACAGCGGAAGGTGGTTTTAATGTTAATCTTAGCCCAGAACAACAAGCACTTCAGGCTGATCTACTGACTCAAGCACAGTCTGCTTTTGGTGAAATAGATGCAGATAGGGCAACGAGGGAACAAGAGATATATGATAACTTAGTTGCTTTAAGACAACCACAACAAGAAAGAGAGCAGTCAGAGTTAGCCCAAAGGATACAAGCTCAAGGTAGGACAGGGCTTATGACTTCTGCCTATGGTGGTACTCCTGAACAATTAGCTATGAATAAAGCAATCCAGGAACAACGGTCTGCTGATGCTTTAATGGCAATGACCCAAGCAGGACAAGAAAGGACACAAGCCTTTGAATTAGGTCAGGGATTATTAGGTGCGTCTTATAATCCACAAAGGCAAGCCTTAGATATGTTAGAGTTAGGCAGGGGTGTTGCTCAGATACCCGCAGGGCTACAACAGCAAGTATTAGCAAGTACAGCAGAGTTAGGCGGTATGGGATTACAGGGTTATCTACAGGCAGCCGAATTAGCCGCAGGAGAAAGGACTGCAAGAGATCAAAATCTTGCAGGGCTTCTTACAGGGACAGACTACAGTACAGCTGATGTAAACGGAGAATCTATATTAAAGGCTCTCTTAAAAAAAGCCTTTGGAGATTCCCTTTTTGGGTAAAAACAAGTAAATAGGAAAGTATAATTATGGCACAAGTAGACATAGCAGGATTGTTAACTGGTATCCCCGCACTTCAAAGTCCAAGGATGCAAGGGCGTATTAATGCCGCTAACTTACCTTCAAGAACACCTTTGCCTTATTTAGCAGGTAAACTAGAGGAAGGTAGAGCAGAAAACCAAGCGCGTATGCGTAGAGGACTGGGTGGTCTTTTAGGAAGGGATCTCAGAACCGAAGGTGAAAAGGCAAGGGAAGCTGTTGGTCAGGCCACAAGCAACTTAGAGTTAGCACAGGCTATACAAGGTGTAGCACCAGAACAAGCGGTTGCACTTAGGAGACTTGCGGCTCAAGAGCAAGCAGCAAGGGAACAAGAGCAAGCTGAGAAAGATCAAGAAGAAAAAATAAAGCAAGCTCTCATTATTATAGCTAAGTCTCAAGATAATGATAATTTAGTGTCTTGGTTAGAAGCAGGTGGAGATTCTTCAACAGCCGCTAGTCTTTTGTTGAAGCAACCTTCTATGGCAAAACCTGAAGCATTTACTACAATGTATTCTAAAAACGGCGATGCTCTTAGAACTGCTGTTTTAGACGGTAAGCTAGTAAGAGCCACAGATACAGGATGGGAAATTATAGATGAGAAGGTTTTTGCTCAAAATCCTATTCCAAAACCTGAAAAAGAAAAAGAAATTAAACCGTCCTCGCTATCAGCGGAAGAATTTAAAACGTATACATCTATTATTAAAAATAATCCAAACCTTAAAAAGCTTATGAAAACATCAAGGTTTTTAGAAGAATTAGATGAAGACAATCTTCGACAAATTGCTGATGAAGCAGAAAGGATTGTCACAAATAATCCAAACCTTACCAAAAAACAAGCACTAGAACAAGTTTTAAAGATACAAAAATCTTCAAATGCAACGGATGACGATCCGTTTAGCGATGCTTAATAAAGGATAAAAAATGTCTAATGTTTACACGTTAACTCTTGATGATATATCTTCTTCTAATAATCTTAAAAACAAAGGTGCTTTAGCAGGAGACACTATTGTCAACGGTAAACTATCTCGTGTTTTTTCTACTGAAGAAGATGCTATAAACTCTAGTTATGTTTTAACACAAAAAGATATAGATGGTTCTTTTACTTTACAAAACAAAGGTGCTTTAGCAGGAGAAAGAATAATTGATGGTAAGTATGTAAGTTCTGAAAAAGAAAACATTTTTCTTCAGTTTATGTACGGTTTTGATAAAGGTGGTAATCTTATAGAAAACACGGCGGCTCTTTTAGAAGCGTATGTTCCATTAGGAGAAATAAGTGTAGATTTTAACGGCATTAATTTTGTATCCCCAGATGATTTACATGGAGAAGGTTTTAAAGAAGCATCCCCAGAAGAACGTAGGGAAATGCTGTTGCGTGAAAAAGAAAGAGAATTACAAGAAGAATATGGACAGTTTTTTGAACAAGCTGAAGAATCTTTTGCTTCTGGAGCAGGAAAGTTTACTAAAGCACTGGCCGATCCTACAAGTTTAATACCATTAGGATCAGGGTATAAAACTATGGCAGCAGGAGCAGGAGCTTTAGGTTTAGGATATAGTGTGACAGAAGATTTAGCTACTACAGGTGAGGTTGATATCAAAAAAGCCGCTATAACCACACTAGGGTCTGCTGCATTAACACCTGCATTAGCAGCAGCGGGACGAACCGTAGTAAATAAAGTAGCTACTAAAAAAGCAGAAAGTATTGTTGCTACTGCCCAAAAAGAAATAAACGAAAGAATAGCTCAAGGAGCTTCTATAGACAAACCTTCGGTTATCTTACAAGAAGCAGGCATTAATCCTGCTAAAGTAGAGGCTGCTTTAAAAAATACAGGAAGGCAGTTAAGAATCCCTGCATCAAAAACTAGAGCAGAAAAAGCTGTAGCAGAGTCAATTTCTAAAGACAGTGCAGTTTCCAGACTATATAGTCCTTCTCTTGATAGGTGGTTAGGGACTTTATCAACTAGAGTTCGTAACATAGATGTGAGTGCTTATAGTAGACTCCGTAAGTTTGAGTTTAATACTCATGTTAATACTCAAAAAGCTATAAGCCAAGCAGAGCCTTTTTTAAAAGGACTGTCAGAACTTGCTGATCCGATTAAAGAAAAAATTACTTACTACTTGTATAATGGAAATATAAAAGCCGCAGAAGGTTTAATGAAAGCTAGAGCGCCTTCTTTGCTTGAGCCTTATACAAAAAACATAAAAAGTTTAATTGAAAAAACAGGAAAAGAATTAGAACAAGCAGGACATTCTATAGGAAAGATAGAAAATTATTTCCCTAGAGTAGTAAAAGATTATGATGGTTTAAGAGCTTCTTTAGGTAAAAAAGAACAAGGAATTATAGATAGAGCTTTAAATGATTTTGCTTCTAAAAAAGGAAAGTTAGTAACAAACTTATCTTCTGAAGACAGGGCGCAAGTAGTAGATTTAGTTTTACGTGGCTATAGAATGACCACGGATACTGGAAAGCCGCGTTTTGTTAAACCCAGAACTATTAAAACAATACTACCAGAACAAATGAAATACTATGCTTCTCCTGAAGAATCTTTGTCTATGTATTTAAGAGGGGCTGTAAATGATATAGAAAAAAGAAAATTTTTAGGGCGTTATGGTACTGAGGATGGTACTGGTTTAGTTGATGTAGAAAAATCTATAGGTAGTTTTGTTGAAGAAGGATTAAACAATATATCCGCTCAACAACAAACCGAATTAAAAAGTCTTTTACAAGCTAGGTTTATTGGTGGTTCTGAAAGCCCAAATAAAATTAACACCCTTTTAAGAAATACTGGGTATATGGGAACCATCGCTAATCCAATTTCTGCCCTTACTCAATTAGCAGATGTTGCAGTTTCCAGTGGTTTACAGGGGTTTAGAAATACGATATCTTCTATGTTTAATACTAAAGAAATTAAGTTAATTGATCTTGGTTTAGAAAACATTATTACTAAAGAATTGGGTGGCGATATATCTAAATCAGGGGCAGCTTTAAGTAAAATGCTAAAAGGTGTTGGTTTTAGTGCTGTAGATAAACTAGGAAAAGAAACTTTACTTAACGCCTCTGTAAAAAATGCAAGAAATTTAGTTAAAAATCCTAAAGGTGAAAAGATATTTAGAGATAAACACGGAGATATTTATGGTAATGAATTAGATGCTCTAGTTTTTGATTTAAAAACAGGCAATGTTTCTGACAATGTAAAGTTATTTGCATTTAATCAACTTGCAGATGTTCAACCTATTGCTCTAAGCGAAATGCCACAAACATATCTTGAGAATCCTAATGGACGTATTCTTTATATGTTAAAATCTTTTACTTTAAAACAATATGATATTGTCCGTAGAAATGTAGTCCAAGAGTGGAGTAAAGGAAATAAAAAAGAAGCTGTTAAAAACGCAGGATTATTGGCGGGATATCTAACTGTCGCAAATACAGGCGTTGGTGCTACTAAAGACATCCTTTTAGGTAGAGAAGTCAGACCAGAAGATTTACCCGATAGATCCTTATGGGCTTTGTTGGGAGTTTTTGGAATGAATAAATATGTAAGTGAAAGATATTTAAGTAGGGGGGATATTTCAGGTGCGGTAGCAAATACTCTGATTCCCGCTACTCCTATCATTAAAGCTGTAATAAAAGGAACTTCAGAAGTTTTTGAAGAAGATCCTGATTTTGCACCTGTATTAAAAGGCGTACCTGTAGTTGGCCCTTTATTTTATAATTGGTTTGGCGGGGGTGCTGAAAAGTTTAACGAAAGATTAGATTAAAAAAGGGGGCAAAAAGCCCCCTAAGTTTTACCTTAAACTATCTCACAAGCACCACCAACACATGCTAACTCTTGAGAACCAATAGTATTGTCTTCTGTCTCAAGTGCTTCTAGGTCAGCCCAGTCTACATCTTTAGGCATACTCTCTAGCATTTCTTTGTACTTCTCATGGTCTATTTCTTCATAGGGAGCCTGTTGGTAGACATGATCGCTGTAGGGTAACAAAGAAATACCTGAACATATTTCAAAGTTTTCCCAGATCCACTGGGCTACCTGTAGAAACTCATCATCATTGTAGTAAACTGTAATGCTTGGTTTATGCTCACACCAGTGGTTTTGATAAGCCTTCCAAAGTTCTAACTGTTGCATAGCCCCTACATCCTCAACGGTAACAGAGGAATATGGTGCTTTTACAGGGAAAGAAAAGACCAATGAAGATGGGGACATTACATCTTGCTCAACAGGAAAACCGCTGTTAGACATGAACAGAGCAAGAGGATCTTTTGCATCCGATCTAACTCTACGAACATAATAACTAGAAAAACGGGGATGGATACCAGAAGCAGAATTAACAAGCTGAGACACAGTGCCACTTGGCTTAACACATGTGATAGCTGCGCTTTGATTGATTCCCAGTTTCCTAGCCCATTCTTTATTTGTTGCAATAGATACATCTCTCATCTCCTCAAGCCAAGCAGGTAGCTCTGAAGGCTCCCCTCCTGCTAATATAAAGTGATCCATTATACCAGTTAAGCTCACACCTAACAATGCTTCTTCTTCTGTGTTTCTTTTCCAACTATTCCTTAGATACCTAAAGTCAGTTAAGGTAGCCTGTAGTGTTCCAATGATTGAGGCTATTTTTACTTTTCTCTTTAAGTCCTCTAAGGTGTCTTGGGATCTAACTACTACTTCACTTAGATTGCAAAACTGATTACTTCTTAGGATAATCTCACTACAAGGATTAGTTCCAAAGTCTTTATCTGCTTCTCTCCTTTCATTCCTAGAGGCTATCTTCTGTGCGGCTACTCTACTAAAGATTCCCCTTTCACCTGCCTTACTCTCATAAATGTTTTGCATTTCAGACAAAAAGGATTCAAAGTCAGGCTTTTCAGTATAAGCTACAGAGTTATTTGCTAATGCTCTTTGTGCTTCATTCCTCCACCAATCGCCTGACTTAGCTTTAGCCATTCGTGGATCAGACAGATTAGACAAAGAGATTAAAGCACTACGTCTTACGCCACCCACTACCACTATCTCAGCGATCTTACAGACAACATCATGGCACTCTATTGATGTCAGTTTTCTACCTGCTGCTTTCTTAAACAACTCAACACAGAAAGTAAATAAATCTATTAGCGGGTCAGGCCCACTAGCTCTACCACCAAATACTTTTAGTCTAGATCCTGACGGCCTTACTTTAGACATATCCCATTTGGGTATCTTACCTGCATAAAGTAAACTAATTAACTCCCTAAAGGCAGAAGCCCAACCAATCTTACTGTCTGCTACAACTATAGTGGTATCAGTATTGTGGAAAGTCTCAGCAATATCAGGAAGTTTATTAATGAACTTTCTTTCTACACTAAAGCCTACGCCAGTACCGCACATAAGAACATACATTAGTTCATCAAAACTTCTAGGATGGTCTATATGTAGATAGCTACAGTTAAAACCTGCTACATTGTCTAAGTCTAACGCCTTACCTGCGGTCATTAGACATCTCATACTGGGCATAACTTCTAGGCCGTGTATTGCATTAAATAACTCTGAGGCTACTTTATCATCTATCTGTCCACGGTTTTTCCAAAAGTCTACATAACGATTAACTGTTTCATGCCACGCTTCTCTACGTCCTTTTTCTGGTAGCCACCTAGCGTAACGACTCTTATGTATAAACTCCTGATACTGATCCATTTCCATTACTGTACTTCCTCAATAAGTTTGTTTAAGTAAAACGATGCTTTCTGTAAATCCTCTAAGGGTTTCATCTTATAGTTATATCTCCAAACATATTTCATAAGGTTACCTTTACAGTATCCTTGAAACTCTAATGTAGTCATACTGGCCTTTATTGCTTCTATGCACTCAACACCACCCATGTTATAGTGCTTGGGTCTGTTTACTGAATCACTCTTTTCTTCTAAATTAGAGACATGTTTATGTTTAATATTTGCTTTTGTCATCTCATCTCTGGCTTTATTTCTTGTTACTCTATCCCATTCTTCGGGAGTAACATCATTCAAACTCGTCATTTCTATAGTCCTCCATAAATTTATCTACACACATCATTAGCCTATCTTCAAAAGCAACAAGTATATCCTCTACAGAAATATCAAGAGCTTCACAAACCAAAGTAACATCGTATTCCTCTGTTATGGCTTCCTTTAATTCCTCAAAAGTTAGAGACATGGTTTCTTATCCTTGATGTACTTGTGTAATTCTGAAATTGTATTTGCAGTATAGCATAAAAAGCCTTCCTTTGCACACCATTCTTCCATAGTTGTCTTACTATTTTTCCTAATTTTTTTCTTCTTACTGGACAAAATAAACACAAGCTCCCACCCTTCGTCCTTTAGGGAGTCTCTTATTGCCTTGTATTTCTGTATGTCTCCTGCCCTAAAGAATCCCTTACACTCTATTAATATCTTTTTCTTTTCATGTACAAAGTCTGGAACGTAGTGCCTATAGGTAACATAGGGTAATCTATACGGTTCGTAAAGATAGTCCGGCTTCTTTAACTGTAAAGCAACTTGTTTTTCTAACCCTGATCTATACTGTTGGCTCAAGGGATATCTCCATAACTTTAGGTTCAAACTCAACATGACTAAAGAATCTAGGCCCACCTGAATATGCAAATGCTCTTAGGTCAGGATAGCAATGTGCTTTAAACTGACAATAAGAACACCCTGCTTGTAGTTTTAAGTTTCCTGACTTACCATCCGGTACAGGATCAAAACATACCTTTTCGGGTTCTACTGGGTTTTCTACTATTCTTTTTACATGCTTAACTCTATCCCTTATGTCTCCCTTTATGTAGTCATAAATGGGTGCTTGAGTATCCTTTAGGTCATACTTTAGGTAAGTTAAGGTTCCATTTACTTTATCCATAGCTAACCACCCAAACTCTGTTTCTCCTTCTGAATGGGCATAGGCTTTTATCTGATCCAAATAACCAAAGGGATCATCCATAGCCAAGGTTCCGTCCTTAAACTTCTTAAAGCCAAAGGAACTAGCGGATTTTACATCAGTAACAATACCGTCTATCTTACAGTCCATACTTCCTTGTACACCTTCTACTTCACATCTCTTTTGTTCGTCAGTAACACTATGTCCTGCCATACGGGTAAAGAATAACAACATCTCCTCAACCAAATGGCCGTACATAAACTTAACGTAGGTGTTGGGCCTGATAACTTCTTTCTTTGTACCATTAAAGTGATTCCAGAGGAACTTATCAGTCTTACCTATGTTTGATAATCTAAGTTTCCTATTATCCTGTCTCTTTTCTCTGCCAAACTCCTTTCGCATTAGAGCCTTGACGGACTCCCCAAATTTCTCTATCTCAGCTTCAACATCTACAGAACTGTCAGCATCCTTAGTCTCCATGAGTTTATAAATATCTTCAACTACCGTATATATTTTTTTCATTCTTTATGCCTCACAAAAGAACACGTATTTGTTTCCAAGTCTACTTGAAACATACAGACACCCAGTTCTTTCTGTCTTTCTGTTCTACCATAGCCCGAACGCTTATTTTCAAACCGTGTCTTTACGTCTATAAGGATAAGCTCACCATCCTTTAATACAATTAAATCAATAGGGCCAGTTGAGCTTGAGTTTCTAAAAACTTCCCACCCTCTATCCCAAAACCAAGTAGTAGCTATAAGCTCAGAAAGCTCACCCTTTCTCGACCCTAATGGGTGGTTATTAGTGAGTTTCTGCCCAGTTAGCTCCAACTTTGTATTCTCCTGCAAGTGGACATCCGAGCTTGTAGTATTCTCCTGCTGCTTTAATACATTCAGTCGCCAAGTAGCCAAATTTCTGTGCCATCTCCTGTTTAACTTCTGATTGGATTTCATCATGTATGTTCCCTACAATTTTATATTCAATTTTCCATAGTTTTGCGTACTCATCCAAAAGACATAAGGATTTCTTCATTACTATGGCCCCTGCTGATTGTAACAATGTATTTAATGCACTGTGTTCTGATCGTATACTGACCCTTCTCCCATCCAATCCCTGAATATAACCTCCACTAGCCTTTCCTGTAACTCGTTTTCGTAGCTCATTAAGTGATGGCGTATTTTCGAGGAATCTTTCTTTAAGTCGTTTACCATCTCTACTGTTTCCTCCAAAGAGGCTTCCAATTTTAGCATTTCCGGCCCCATATAAGAAAGCATAAATAAAAGTTTTAGCTTGATCTCTTGTTCTAAGTCCTGCAAGATTTTGGTTTGTAGTATGTATGTCTCCGTTGAGTATTTCATTTGTGTATTCCTCACTTTTCATGTAGTGTGCTAACATTCTAAGCTCTAAACCTGAAGCATCTACACCCACAAGAGAGTAACCTTTAGGTACAGACCAACACGCCCTACACTGTTCTCCATAAGGCGAATATACGGCAGGAACTTGGGCAGTGTTGGGGGATGAATGTGTCATTCTACCAGTAACAGCACCGTTAGAGTTAACATACCCTCTAATCCTACTGTCTTCACTGTCCACAGAATCCAACCAAGAGCTAACCTGTGCTACACGTTTCTGCAACATCAAGTATTCAGCTATCATGCTGACTTCTGGAATACCCTTAACTTCCTGCAATACTTTCTCATCTACTATGGGGTGTCCTTTTTCGGTAAACATCTCTGGTTGCCAACCGAAATACTGTAGGTGTCTTCCTATCTGTTGTCTTGATCCTAGATTAAAAGGTTCCCAATCAATCCTAGAAAACCAACCTTCTGCGGTTTCCCATGAATCACCTAAGAACTTTAGGCCCACTATGGACTTAGTGCCGTCCTTCTTAATCTTCGGTGTTACTTGTTTAACAAAAGTAGGTAAGGGTTTAAAACTTTTCTGTACCTTTTCCTCTAATTCATTTTTCTTCTCCTTTAATTCAGCCAATAAGATAAAGGCTTTCTCTTGGTCAAACAACCAACCATTACTAATCTGTTTAGCTATTATCTTTTGTGTCTGATGCTCTAAAGAAATAGACTCATCAGAAAAAAACCGTAGCTCTTTAACAAGTTCATTATGTGCTGCCTTAGTAACCCTAACGTCCTGTATGCAATATTCTTCCATCTCTGGTGTAAGCATAGACCAATCAGAATGCTCTCCTTTAGGAAAGCCAAGGATATCTCCCCAGTTCCTTAAAGAGTGTCCACCTTCCCTGTTGGGACAAGCAAGTCTGGATAAGACCAACGTATCACTATGCTTAAACCCAGAGAAATCTATCTTCCACAATCTCTCCAAGACAGGAACATCAAAAGCAATAGAATTATGGCCTACAATGTGCTTATCCTTTAGGTTGGACAGTAACACCCTAAAGTCCTCTGGTTCTTTGATAATAACTGCTTCCTGATTATCAACAATACAACCAACACAGAATATCTCAGTGGGTTTTAGACCGTCAGTTTCAATGTCAAACCAAAGCATTAGACTTTCCTTTTTTAAAAGTCATCAGAAACCTCCAAAGGACAGCTAGTCTCCTCCATTCGTCCTGTGTCCTTGTTGTAGTAAAGATAACAGGCAGGGCCAGTAAGACCACTAAAGCGATTCTTTAGCACCCTGACGGTAGTTGTGTTCCTAATATAAGGATCTGCGTTCTGTTGATCTCTTTCTAAACCAATGACCATATCCGATAGCTGTGCAATGGCCGCTGAACCCCTAAGTTCCGCTAAAGATATCTGCCCACCATCCTCATGTGCCTTACCTTGGGGTCTTCTCAGGTGAGACACTAAGAACAAGCCTACACCTGTCTCCTGCACAAGTTTTCTCAGGTTAGTCATAATGGAGTCAATGGCCTTCCTTTCATCATTAACTTCTTGGTCACTAACGACTATGCTTAGATGATCCAGAATGATCCACTTACAGTCTAAACCTCTAGCCATGTATCTAACCCTAGCTAGTAGGTTATCCTCTGAAGTAGATCCCCAATGGTCAAACAAATACACCCTTCCAGTTCCTAAAGTTTTCTCCCAACATGTCCTCTTATCTTCTCTGGTTATATTGTCATTAAGATGTAAAGGTTGATTAGCTTCTATGGACATTAAACCTAAAGCAGTTCTAGGGATATCTTCCTCTAATGCCAATATACCTATATTGTCCTCAGTTGCATCTAGGATGTAATGCTGTAGCTCTCTGACCATTTGAGACTTGCCCATACCGGAACCACTGGTAATTGTGACTAGCTCTCTCTCCCTAAACCCAAAGGTAAGATCATTCAAACATTGCCAAGGATAAGGATAAACTAAGACATCCTCCCTATCCATGAGTAAATCCCAAGTGTCCACACCAGAGATAATCCCGTCAGGCTGATATGTCTTTGCATTCCACCATTCCTTAACAAAGGCAGACACCTTATTCGCCACTAGCATATCGCTAGCGTCCTTCATGGGTAAGGTTACATTCTTAGCCTTGTTGGGTGAAAAGAGATCCAAGACACTCCTAGCTGCATCCTGTCCTGCCTTGTCATTATCAAAACATATGACCACACTCTCAAAAGTTTCAAGATATTCTAGGTTCTCCTTTATATCTCTAACGGCACCACTACAACCTGACCTAATGGAAACCACAGGCCACTTATTATCAAACATCTCACTTACTGATAGGGCATCCTTCTCACCCTCAACTATAGTAATAAACTTCTGTCCAGTTCTAAATTTAGATTGTCCAAATAAACCTACGTTGGTAAAATGACCAGTCGTAGAAAATTGCTTAGAGTCAACTACTCGCACTTTAGTGCCGACAATCTCATCTGTACTTTTATCCACATAAGGATAGTGGTGCTTAACTATTTTACCCTTCGTATCGTATTCTACAGACACACCATATAGCTTCATTGTGTCTTTAGATAGCCTCAACTCTGGAATAGCCGCTATTGTTCCTAGCATCTCTACTCTCGCCTTTTTAGTTGGTGTGTGAGGGACAAACTTAGCATCCCCTTCTTTATCTTCTGTTGCTGCTTCATAATGATGACACCCAAGGGAAAAACAATACCCATGCCCATCCGAATACCTACCAAAATTATCCTTAGAGCCACACTTTACGCATGGCTCATGGTGGGAAAATTTATTGCTCTTTTTCCGTTGGGAAACAACGGCCACTAAAAATCGCCCATGTCGATATCAGCTAAAGACAAGACTTTAACTTTGTTTAGATAAGTAGCGACACCGTGGACTGGGTGAGGATTACCTAAAGTATAAGCAATGCGAAGTTTAGAACCTCTGGTTATATGCCCAGTGAATGGCTTACCTTCACCATCAAAGACAGGGATATCATATTTGGACACAAACTTACGTTGTCCTGTTCCTTCATAATCTTTAACCTTTACACCTTTGTTCTTTAATTCATCTACTACGTCTTCTTCCAAAGACAGTGTAAGGGCATACTTACCTGTAGATTGCCCGTTGTACTCCTCATGCTCACTAAGGTTAACGAATGCTGCACTACCTTCTAATACTGACATATTGATACTCCTAAGTTAGTTAACTTGTTGTTTAAAAAATTAATTACCTAAATGGTAAGATTGGATTATACCATATTTTTACTGCTTTGTCTTATACAACGTCACCTTTTTAAAAATCATCTTCGCCACAATAACTATCCTCTAGTAAATCCTCTATAGTTAACCCGTTGGAAAGTAAGAAAGTTTTCCCACTTTCAACAAGACATAAGGTGCATAAATCATAGTACACCCTAGTGTAGTTATCGTCTTTCCTAACAAGTTCCCGATCATTTAATATACAATTACAGGCTCTACACTTAGACATTTTAATTCTCCTTTAATAGTCCTCTAAAGATGTGTGCTATAACATCTACTGTCCACCCGTTACCTAACATTCTATATCTCTGAGTGTTAGAAACTCCCTCTGTATAACCCTCTGGGACAGTTTGAAGTCTCTCACATTCAAGAGGATCAAGTTTTCTTATACCTGAACCCCTTAATGTAACTGAGGGTATACTACCTCCCCCTGAAGCCGCTCTAAGGGTTACAGATTTATTAAAGTGAACTCTAGGTTTCTTCTCTTTAAACCCACCGTAAATGTTAGACAACATCGGTTCTTTTACATCGCCTAACAAAATGTCTTTAAGAAAAATACCTTTGTCCTTTGGCAGCGAAAGTATAGGAATATTTGTCCAGTATAAGCGTCTACGACTCTGTGCTGATACAAGACTACTATCAATTTCTATAGGCTCAACACCCATATACTTACTGATAATGTCCTGAGATTCTTGTTTCATCTTAACATTTTCTAGCAAGAAATACTTAGGCTGTATTTCTTCCTTAATTCTTATAAACTCAAAAAATAGTTCACTTCTAGGATCATTAAAGTTTAGCTGTTTACCTGCAAAACTAAACCCTTGACAGGGCGAACCACCTATGAGAAGACCGATATTTAAACCGTCAGACTGATTATCAGCAATCTTAACATTTCTAATATCTCCAACTTGAACCGTATCTGGATAATTAGCAGAAGAAACTTTAATCGCATACTTATCTATTTCACTCGCATAATACTTTTCGTAAGACACACCCGCGCGATCTAAAGCTATACGTCCACAGGACATACCGTCGAATAAACTTAATACATTCATTTTAATTTTCCTCTTTAATAGTCCTCACTTTTATCCTCTTCCTCTATGTTTTCAAATGCTCGAAGATACTGGTATTCATTCCAGAGACTCACCAATTCGTCTCGTTCCATCTTCCGAAAAACATCTAAATTATGCTGCCAAACTATATCTTTGGCTTCCTGCAATGACACAAACTGCGTGTGATGATCCACAATGGCCTGTAAGGCATCGTTGTATTCAGGGTCATCTGGAATTACGTCATATCCAATTAGGTTTTCTTTAATCTTACTCATAATATATTCCTCATTCATTCCACATAAATTCTACGTTTAATTGTACAGCACTTCCGTTAATAGACACTGGGTTATCCTCTCTCAGCTCATATAGTGCCTTATAATGCTCGTTGAACACAATAATTCTAGTGCTAACCAAAGTCAACAACAATGCTAGGTCATTATTGGTTAACTTGTCGGCTAGATCTTTAATCTCTGCTGCTTGCATAACTACCTCGCTTAATTTTTTAAAGTATAGGTTTCGATAAAAACACTGCTGATCGTTTATGGGCTTCAGTTTCAAATTGAGGCCAAGCATAATCTTTTTCTCGACGTTGTAGGTGCTTATCCAGTATAACATCGGAATACTTTAACGCCGCATATAGACTACTCTGGGGCAGTAAAGTGGCCTCTGCAATCTCCGGCACCGTGTAGAGAAGATGCTTCTTTAGATCTTTATGGCTACTACAGTTCACCCACTCACGCAATTTTTTCGGTTTTCTAGCCCTCATCTTCGTTTTCCCCATATTTGAAGCTATAATCTGCCGTGGTTTGATAATTGTGAAAGTTACTCTCATTCTCACCATCATCATAACCATTCTGCCAACCTTCGTCCGTTACTCGACAGGGCATCTGTGGATTTCTAACCCCCAAATACTCACCCAAACCGACGTATAAAGCACTTTGCATTTTCATACTTCACTCCCTAAGTTATGGATAAAATAATTCTCAGATTGACCAGTGTTATACACGATAATACCAGAGCGCCACAAAATAAAACCGAAAGGCACAGCAGGGTGATAAACTTTTGTTTTCTCTTGTGTTTTTTTTCAAGTTCAAGCATAGCACTGTTCATTATGTACCCCCTCTTTTGTCTTGATTGCCTTTACATATCCTATACACTCTCCGCTGCAAAGTCCTAGGGACTTGCCACAGTTTCCGTCCTGAGTGTCTACCCCATCCACTAATTCTAGCATGATCGGAGAACGCCAACCAGTCCTCGAAATTAGTCAAAGGGATATCTTGTGCTACGTCTCTCGTTAAATCCCAATCAAAGGACACGCTGTAGAGATCACGGTCGCCTGCCATCTCTATAGAGTTAGGTATTGGTGTTGTCATTGTGCAGCCTCCTGATCTTTCCTAAACCAATCAAACGCCCTTTCTTTACACGCCTGTAATTGCTCTTGGGATATCCCTAGACTAACCACAAGAGCATTCGCTTGCTGAATATATACCGATGCATCATCTTCGTCAGTCGCGGACAAAACCAGATATAATGCAAGCGTTAAGCCCTCGGTGTTGTTAAATTCAAAATCTATTTGTTCACTAATCATCTTTTACTGCTCCGTTTTTGAGAAAGATTTACATTTTAATGCGCCAAAAATGGTCTATATTTAGCACTTTTATGCGCTTGTTCACGCTTCTTTTCGTTCACTAGCAGGTTTAATCCAGAGGTAATCGCACCAAAACGGCTCTGAAGCATTGCCCGCGTAGAAATAAGAATCGTCCCAACCGTTACTCGAACATTCAGCGTAATCTTCGTCAGACATTTTCTCGCTATCCATAAAACCCTCGTCAACGGCATAGTCGAGTGCATCTTGCTCGGAATCTCCGTATGCAACGCAAATTAGGCCAAACTCGTGTCCGATTAAATACGCTTTTTGGTCAAATCTAAATCCGTCTTTATTTGCAATTTTCATGCTGTCACCTCCTTATTAAATAATACACCGTTGTATTCGTTGAATAATTCATCAACGCAACGCCTAGCGTCCTCAGACAGGGCCATATACTGCCCCGCTTGTATCATCTTGTGATAGTCGTTGACCCCTTCGCATATACCTTCTTCCAGTGCGTCCTCAACATACTTCCAGTTATCTACTGCCCATTCTCTCAAGTCGGAGTACGTGAATATCGATTTTTTGAAATTATAGGTATCTATATGAGAATCTATGATTTCGTGTAGTCCTCCGTAGCAGTCCAGTAGATCATATAAAACGTCACTGCTATCTATTTTCTCATCACCTACTACTGTCTCTTTTATTTCATCCAGTATTTCATTTTTCATGGTGTCACCTCCCTATCTAAAATTAATTTACGCTCTAAATATTGGAACCCTTTAAAAGAAACATTTTCACGATTACAAATGCGTAACAGTTCGCTGACTCTCTCCGTCTGTGTTAGTCTTCTAAGCATTTCTTTAGTGCCGTAAAGGCAGTCAAACTCAACTTGTATCCTGCCTAATTTAACTGCTGATTCGCTGAAACTCATGCTGTCACCTCCTTAATGCTTTTTAAGGTTACCTTGTTATAATGCTCACCAATCCTTGCTACTACCTTTTTATTAAGATAGTTACCGATGGAATAACCCAACAAAGAGTCTATAGGCGTGTATACTTTTAAGCCATTAAGCATAAATGAATAGCGAGGGTTTCCGTAGTAGCTAGTATCTACGTGCGTAATGTCTTTGATGGCTCCGATGTGCATTTCAATGTTTTTCATGGTGTCACTCCTCTTTGTGTTGAATAAATACAATAAGAACCACTGTTGCCAGTGGCTCCGATGTGCTTACTCAGTGGTTGGGAAGGGGCCAAATATATTCAGCATTACGACCAACGACCTTACCCTTTAGCTTGACCGTTAGCTCGTAAGGGTCATAGATGTGACCGGAGTCGAGCTTCCAACTCCCGTTGTTTGTAGCTTCAAGCACTCTTGCAAGCAGTGCCGTGAGTGCTCCGTCTCTTCGTGTCCAATAGACTTCGATTAACATAATGTGCCTCCGCAGGCTTAGTAAATAAATTCAATATAGACATATTACCCAAAGGTTCCACCAGTGTACAATGATTTATATTCATACTTAAAATTAAGTTTATGTCTTTTTGGTATAGCTTCTTACTTCCTTTTATACACTAATGATTTCCCAGTGTTGGACTATTGGGTACTTCATAGGCACTCACATGTCAACCCTTAGTTCTACAAATGTCTGCCCCATGTATAACCTGTGGATAACTTGACACCATTTGGTCTGACCAATGTATAACCTGTGGATAACTTATGTATAACCTGTGGATAACTTATGCCCCCGAGGGGGACTGGCGGCTATAGATTACTTGTAGTACCCACCCGTATACAAAAAAAAGACAAATGGGAACTTAGGTAGTTATTTTACATACAATAATAACAATAATGGTGTATTTAGTAAGACAAAGCCAAGGGATACTTAAGTCTTTGAATTACTTAGGAATTACTTTGTAGATTGTTTATAGGTATTTATACAATTTACTACATAGAAAATTACTTAGGTTTAACTAAAAATACTTAGGGGTGTCTTTAGTATAAGACAGTCCCTAGAGTAACTAAATGTAACTTTTTTGTAAAATAGTTAAAATAGTTCTTGACATTTAAGAAAAAGTATGCTACACTAAATTAGTAATCTAAGGAACACCAAGATAAAGATTTCTGAATAAACAAAAAACATATTCTTAATGTGAAATCTACAGGGTAGCCCATTAGGCAATTTACACAAGGCAAACTTAAGTTATACTTATGACTACTGATGAAGCTCCAAAGAGGAAGCGTGGGCGGCCTAAAAAGACTGAAATGGTGTCTCGAAAGAGAGGTGCTACTGGTTTATCCAGAGGTAGGCCCAAAGGTGATGCTGCGATTATCAATGAATATAAAGGGAGGATGCTGTCTTCCCCTAAGTCTAAGCTAGTATTAGAGTCTATATTCAATGCAGCACTTAATGATGAACATAAACATCAAGCAGCAGCTTGGAAGCTAGTAGTTGATAGGATAATGCCCCTAAGTTACTTTGAGAAAGATAAGGTAGCAGGGGGTAAAAGTGCTATCAATATCTCCATTACTGGTGTAGGTGGAGAACAAACCACAATATCTTCAGGTTCCACAACAGATGATATAGACGGTGAAGCACAGTATATAGAATAAGAGTACACTATGTCTAACTTTAAATATTTTACAAAAGATGAGTTTGCTTGTCAGTACACAGGTAACAACCTCATTGAAGATTCTTTAATACATAAACTTGATTTACTTAGGGAGGCATGTGATTTTCCATTTATTATCTCTAGTGGCTATAGAGATCCAACCCATCCAATCGAAGCTAAGAAAACTAAAGCGGGTACTCACAGTAAAGGCATTGCGGCAGACATTAAGGTTCAGAACGGTATGCAACGATATTCTATTGTACAACACGCAATATCACTTGGGTTCAACGGGATTGGAGTTGCTCGTAATTTCATTCATGTTGATATCAGGAATAGTGACTCTGGCCCCACTCCTGTAATGTGGTGTTACTAGAGTGTACTTAGGTATACCTAAGTATTTTTTAGTAAGCCATGACTGACTTAAACGTAGAACTGCTACCTTGGCAACAAGAAGTCTTTGGAGACTACTCAAGATTTAAGGTTATAGCAGCAGGCAGACGTACAGGTAAATCTAGGTTAGCCGCTTGGCTTTTGATAATAAATGGTCTTAGTGAAACTAAAGGACAGGTGTTCTATGTAGCACCAACACAAGGACAAGCTAGGGACATTATGTGGTCTTTGTTGTTGGAACTGGGGCATACTGTAATAGCTAGTTCCCACGTAAACAACCTACAAATAAAACTAATAAATGGGACTACGATAGCTTTAAAGGGTTCAGACAGGCCAGAAACCATGAGGGGTGTGTCTTTAAAGTTCCTTGTCATGGATGAATATGCAGATATGAAGCCAGAGGTTTGGGAACAGATATTAAGACCTGCATTGGCTGACCAGAAAGGAAGTGCATTATTCATTGGAACACCAATGGGACGTAACCACTTCTATGAATTGTATAATTATTCAAAGTTATCTGAAGATGTAGATTTTAAAGGGTGGCACTTTACCAGTTATGATAACCCTTTACTTGATCCAAAGGAAATCAAGTCAGCAGAAAAATCAATGTCTAGGTACTCTTTTAGGCAAGAGTTTTTAGCTTCCTTTGAAGCACAAGGTTCAGAACTGTTTAAGGAAGAAGATGTTACTTTCTTAGATGAAGAACCGGATGAAGGTGATTTCTATATAGCTTGTGATTTAGCAGGTTTTATTGACGTTAACAAAGTAAAAACAAAAACAAGACACTTAGATGAAACAGCCATAGCTATAGTTAAAGTTAGTCAAGAAGGGTGGTGGGTTGCAAACATAGCTCACGGAAGATGGGGTGTAGAAGAAACAGCAAGGAAAATCTTTGAGGTTGTAAGAGAATACCGCCCTATATCCGTAGGAATAGAAAAGGGCGCACTAAAGAATGCAGTCCTTCCTTACATTAGTGACTTAATGAAGAAAAGTCAAGTATTCTTTAGGATTGAAGAACTAACACATGGTAACAAAAAGAAAACAGACAGGATTGTCTGGGCCTTACAGGGTCGTTTTGAACATGGGAATTTAAAATTAAATAAAGGCTCTTGGAATACACAGTTTTTAGACCAACTGTTTCAGTTTCCAAACCCTTTGGTACATGACGATTTAATTGATGCTTTAGCCTACATAGATCAATTAGCGGATACAGCTTACGATATTGACTTAGATACTGAAGATTATCAGTTTACTGACGTTTACGCAGGGTATTAATATGAAGAACTATGATAAAGAAATGTTTGTTGATGAAAGTTTACAAGGTTGGGTCATTGATAAGTGTAACGAATGGCGTGAGAACTTTGAAACTAACTATCAAGAAATATTTGATGAATATTATAGACTATTTAGGGGTACGTGGTCGCCTGAAGATAAAACAAGAAGCTCAGAACGCTCTAGGATTATATCTCCTGCACTTCAGCAAGCAGTAGAGTCCACAGTAGCGGAGATTGAGGAAGCTACGTTTGGTAGAGGACGTTGGTTTGATATTAAGGATGATATTAGAGATCAAAACCAACAGGACATAGCCTACTTACGAGAGAAATTATACGAAGATTTTTCTAAAAATAAGACTAGAAAGGCAATCGCAGAGTGTGTCTTAAACTCAGCTATCTTTGGAACGGGCATTGGAGAGATAACTTTATCCGAAGAAAAAGAAATGATACCTGCAACTGAGCCTGTTATGGGTGGAGACTTAACTGCTGTAGGTGTAAATATTCAGGAACGCACAGTATGTAAATTACGCCCTATTCTTCCCCAAAACTTCCTTATAGACCCAGTAGCTACCTCAATTGAAGATGCTTTAGGTGTTGCTATTGATGAATATGTGCCAAAACATGCCATAGAAATACTACAGGAAGAAGGGGTTTATCGTCAAATTGACCTTGAAAGTGCTTATGTAGATACAGACATTGAAGCAGATAGGAACCTTAGTAACGTCTATGAAGAAAACAAAACAAGAAAAACAACTTACTACGGTTTAGTACCTAGACATCTTTTAGAAAAAGCTCAGAATGAAGGTTTGTTTGATGTAGATGAAGACGGAAATCAAGTAGAAGTAGAAATTATAGAACCTTTGCTTGAAGACGGTGAAGGTTCTACATCAGAAAGCAACAGCTACTACGTTGAGGCTATTGTTGTTATTGCTAATGAAGGTGTACTTCTTAAAGCGGAAGAAAACCCCTACATGATGCAGGATAGGCCAGTAATTGCTTTTCCTTTTGATGTCGTTCCTAGCCGCTTTTGGGGTCGAGGGGTATGCGAGAAAGGGTATAACTCACAAAAAGCCTTAGACGCAGAACTACGAGCTAGAATTGATGCTCTTGCACTAACTGTCCATCCTATGTTGGCTATGGATGCCACTAGAATGCCCAGAGGGTCAAGACCAGAGGTTAGATCAGGAAAAGTAATACTAACTAACGGCAACCCTTCGGAAATCCTACAGCCTTTTAATTTTGGTCAAGTTAGTCAAATTACTTTTTCTCAAGCAGATGCTTTGCAAAGAATGGTACAGGCTGCTACTGGTGCTGTAGACCCTTCTGGGACTACCGCAGGTTCAGACACTAGGTCAGCCGCAGGGTTTTCTATGGGCTTGGGAACCATAATCAAAAGACATAAGAGAACATTAATTAACTTCCAAGAGTCTTTCCTAATACCTTTTGTTACTAAAGTAGCTCACAGGTATATGCAGTTTGAACCTGAACAATATCCTGTCTCTGACTATAAGTTTGTTGCTAGCAGTTCTTTAGGTATTGTAGCTAGGGAATACGAAATAGCACAACTAACTCAACTGTTGCAAACTATGGGAGATTCCCCAGTTAAGAATCAGCTTATTGAGTCCGTTATTGACAATATGAGTTTAAGCAACAGAGAGCAAATTATTGCCTTCATGCGTCAGGCTAATCAACCAGACCCACAGGCAGCTCAAGCAGCTCAAGCAGCACAACAGGTTCAGCTACAGTTCCAACAGTCTCAGTCTAATGCTTTAAATGGTCAAGCACAAGAGTCAGCAGCTAGGGCCGCTAAACTATCAATGGAAACTCAAGTTATACCGCAGGAGATAGAGATTGATAGGATTAAAGCAGTTACAACAAACCTAAGAGCAGGAACAGAGGACGATAAAGAGTTTGAAAGAAGAATTAAAATGTCCGAACAGCTACTAAGGGAGCGTGAGGTTGCAGTTAAAGAACAAACCAAAGCTCCCGAACCTTCTCCTACAGAACAAACAGTTTTAAGATCAATCGGAGGACAACCTTAGTGGCTAAAGAAAAAGACTCTAAGTTAAAAAATGCAGGTGTGTCTGCTTACAACAAACCAAAAAGAACACCAAGCCATCCCACTAAAAAGTTTGTTGTTGTAGCAAAACAGGGAGATCAGACTAAAACAATACGTTTTGGGGATCAGAACATGACAATAAAAAAAGACCAACCTGCTAGGAAGAAAAGTTTTAGGGCTAGACATAAGTGTGACACTAGCCCTCCCAGTAAACTTACGGCTAGATATTGGTCATGTAAGAATTGGTAATTGGTCATACAAGTAGATAGGAGGATGTTATGAAGGGAGTTAATCATTATAAAAAAGATGGTACTTTACATAAAGGCAATACACATAAAATGCCTGATGGTTCTTTACACAGCAACAAAACACATACTAAAACAAGTGCAAAGCTGTTTCATTTTAAAGAGTTATCGGATAAAGCTAAGTTAAAAGCTAAAGGTAAAAAGTAATGGCTGAAAATAAACCAACAAACCCAACCTTGTATTCCAGAGTAAAATCTGAAGCAAAGAAGAAATTTGATGTTTATCCTTCTGCTTATGCAAATGCTTGGTTAGTTAGGGAGTACAAAAAACGTGGCGGCAAGTACAAAAAAGTCTAAAACAGGATTAACCCGTTGGTTTGCTGAAGATTGGGTTGATGTTAAGACTGGGAAAAAGTGCGGCAGAAAGAAGAAAGAAACAGGTAGACCTTATCCTGCCTGTCGCCCTTCAAAACGTGTTTCAGCTAAAACACCAAAAACTACCAAGGAAATGACTGCTAAAGAGAAAGAAAAGTTTAAGAAGGAAAAAACAGGCCCAAAGAAAATTTCATATCAACATAAACGTAAAAAAAGGAAATAGTTATGGCAATGGGATACGGAACATACGGAACTAAAGTAAGCAAACCAACCAAAAAGAAAATGAAAAACAAGCCTAAGACAACAATGGGCAAGCCTAAGAAAAAAAGAATGTAAAATAATTAAAAAAACACTTGACATTTGTAAAAAAGTATGTTATACTGAAATCTCTATAAAGACTGTCCTAATGAGGAGAAACAGATGGTAGATGAAGAACAAGTAAAACTAGAGAAGTATTATGACTCTTATCGTGAAATGTTTAATACAGAAGGTTGGAAAACTTTATTAAACGACTTACGAAACAATGCGTTAAACATTAATTCAGTGGAAGCTACTAAAGACGAAACTGATTTACATTTTAGAAAAGGACAGTTAGTAGTCATAGCTTCAATGCTTAATTTGGAAACTCAAATAAAAGCAGTTCAGGAAGAACAAGCTAGTACAGAAGAACCTTTTTAATGGGCGTTCTTCTTTATGATTTTAAATGTGATAACGGCCATATTCACGAAGCACTGATAGATTCCTCTAAGAGTTTCAAAAAGTGTGATGTTTGTGAATCTACTGCACATAGAATTATCTCAAGTGTAAACTTTTCTCTTGATCCCATTTCTGGCGATTTTCCAGATGCCACAAGGAAATGGGCTAAACACAGAGAAATGACCATAAAGCAAGAAAGAAAACAGGAAAACTCTTAGAGTCCTGATAATACCCTTTTTCCACAATCGTTAACGGACGGATAAATAATGGGCCAGTTAGTTGAGCGTCAACCAGAGAATGTAGAAACAACGGATGAACAATTATCATCTACTGAAGATTTCGGATCTTCTTCATCTGAACAACCAGTAACAGAAGTAGTAGTCCCTGAGAAATATCAAGGTAAAACAACTGCTGAAATTATCCAGATGCACCAAGAAGCTGAAAAGCTATTGGGTAGACAAAGTTCTGAAGTTGGTGAACTGAGGAAAGTTGTAGATACTTACATTCAAGGCCAGACACAACTCACAAAAGAGCAGGGAAATACGACATCTGCACAAGAAGAAGAAATTGATTTCTTTTCGGAGCCAGAGAAGGCTATTCAGCAGCAGATTAGTAAACACCCTAAAATATTAGAAGCGGAACAAATTAGTCAACAGTACAAGCAGGAAACTGCTAAAGCTCAGTTACAGAAACTTCATCCAGATATGGCTGAAATTGTAGCTGACAAAAAGTTTCAAGACTGGGTGACTGCCTCTAAAGTTCGACAAAAGTTATTCCAACAGGCTGATAAGATGTATGATTATGAGACTGCCGATGAACTTTTTAACCTTTGGAAAGATCGTGTTCAAGCTGTACAGCAAACTGCTAACAGTGAAAAGCAAGAACGAAAACAAGCGGTTAAGAATGCTTCAGTAGGCACTACTCAAGGTTCTACAGCTCCATCCTCAAGGAAAATCTACCGTCGATCTGACATTATGGATCTTATGAAAACTAACCCTAGTCGGTATTTAGCCCTTTCAGATGAAATACTACAGGCTTATGCTGAGAAAAGGGTACGTTAACTACTCAAATTTAAAGCAAAAGGAAAATTATCATGGCTACACAACCCGCATACGTATCGTCCACATCAGGGGCGTTTGGAACAGCCGCTAAAGCTATTAGCGCAACGGAAGCTGCAACTTTTATCCCCGAAATTTGGTCGGATGAGATTGTTGCTTCATACGAAAAGAACCTAGTCTTAGCTAATCTTGTCAAGAAAATGACCATGCAAGGAAAGAAGGGTGACACCATTCACATTCCTTCGCCTGATCGTGGTGCCGCCAGTTCTAAAACTGAAGGTACTTTGGTCAACATTCTTCATGGTACATCTACTGAAGTACAAGTATCAATTAACCAACACTACGAGTATTCTCGACTTATTGACGATATTGCAGATGTACAAGCTCTTGCGTCACTACGTCAGTTTTATACCGAAGATGCGGGTTATGCTCTTGCTTTGCAAGTAGATACTGCTTTACATGATTTAGCGAAAAACTTTGGAGATCAGGGTAACGCAAGTGCTACTGATTACATCCACAGTAATTCATTCTTTATTGATGCCTCTAACGGTCTTACAGCTTATGCTGCTGATACTGTTGTTGGCGGTACTGATGTATTTACTGATGCAGGTTTCCGAGCTTTGATTCAAAAGCAGGACGAAGCAAATACTCCAATGGATAATCGTTTCTTGGTTCTACCTCCTTCAGCCCGTAACTCAATTATGGGTATTGATCGTTATGTATCGTCTGACTTTGTATCTGGTCAGCCTGTCGTTAATGGTCTTATTGGTAATCTGTATGGTATTGACATTTATGTATCTAATAACTGTCAAACTGTAGAAGCATCAGGAGATAACTCTGCTTCTTCTATCGATGTGAAAGCGGGTATCTTTGGACACAGAGACACTATGGTTCTTGTTGAGCAATTAGGTGTTCGTACACAAACAACTTATAAGCAAGAGTACCTAGCTACTCTGATGACTGCTGATCGGTTGTACGGTGTTGAGCCTCTACGTTCTGAAACAGGATTTGTAGTTGTTCTTTAATCCTTAAAAATAGGGGAGCCTTTGTTAATCCAAGGGTTCCCCTACTCTTTATAGGTTATAAAAATGAACTTCCTTTCCTTATTAGTTTCTCCTGTAGCTAATATTGTCACTACTCACCTTAAAAATAAAGCCGAAGAAAAACAAGCTGTACATCAAAGAAAACTAAACGTAATACAAAACGATGCTTCTTGGGAACAACAACAAGCGTCTGCTTCTGCAAGCTCTTGGAAAGACGAATGGTTTGTAGTTTTACTTAGTATCCCCCTTATTGGTGCTTTTATACCGGAAGCAAGACCTTTTATAGAAGATGGTTTTATTTGTCTTGATGCTATGCCTGTATATTATAAAGGTTTTTTAGCTTCGGCTATCGCAGCATCCTTTGGAATTAAATCTTTAGCTAACTGGAAGAAGTAACTACAGTGACCCAAGAAGAATTAATAAAATTATTACGCGATCAAGGGTATACGCCTCAAGACCTTATGAAAGCGGGTGTTGGTGTGGATGGGTATACTAAAGGTGTTGGGGTTTTACAAAACGGTGTAGATATCTTTGACGTTAATCAAGATGGTAAGGTTGATTCTAGGGATTCTTTAGATTATGCTAGAGCGCCTATTCAAGTAACTCAAGTACCTCAAGTAACTCAGGAGGAACAGTTTCAAGAGCCAAGTTCTTTAGCCAACCCTTTGACTACTACCGCAGAAGATCCTTTTAGTCTTGAAGACTTAAATAAAGATGGTATTGTTACTCAAGAAGAATTAGATGAATCAGGAAGATTAGAAGAAGAAGATTTCTATAATTCTCCTGCATATCAATCTATGGACTTTCCTAAGTATTTTGATCCCGCAACAGGAGAAATACAATACAATCAAGTATACTCAGATTTAATTAAAGGGGACGAATATAAAGAAAATAACGGCAGTTTTAATCTTATAGATGCGTGGAAAAACTGGTCGGGTAGTGAAGAAAAAGAAAAAATTGAACAAGAAGCATCTAATGTTTATGATAGAGTTGTAAACGAAGCCACTATGTATGGCGAAGAAGCCTTATTTCCTCAAGGACATACTGCACAACAATTTTATGAAGGACAGGGCGGTTTTGGAAGCACAAATACTTTTGGTGTTGGAGGCGGTGCTTACGGGAAACAGTTTACTGATAGGCAAATATTTAATTATTTAGTAGCGTCTGAAGGCATAGAAAAGAAAAAAGATTTTGATACACAGCCTTATTTTGATGGGGTTACGCTTCCAGAAGGAACAGAAATTCGCCAAGGCGTAGGACTAAAAGGGCCACAAGCGTCTAATTATTCCGCAGGAAGATTTAGAGTAGACAATGGAAATCTTTATAGATTAGATACTAATCCAGATGCTCCTGTAGGTTCTTATACTATGGTTGAAGTGTTTGTTCCTGATCCTCCAGACCCTAGTCCAACAGACGCTGTTACTACTTTTTTAGACATGGCTTCTATTTTAGCTCCACCTTTAAAAGTAATAAGCACTGGCATAAAACTAATAGATGGTCAAGACTTATCTACAGGTGATATTGTAAGTACAGTAATGACAGGCTTAGACATGGCAGGACTTGTTACAGCACCTTCAGGAGTTGATGTAGATGGTATGGGGCCGCCCAATATAGGCCAAGGTTTTGGCGGTTTAAGTTATCAACAGACACAAGGTTTAATAACATCAGCAATAGATGGAGATCCTACTGCCCTTATTGCCTCTACTGTTGTTCCTACTTTATTAGATAATACTCTTGATTCACTTCCTGAAGATTCAAGAATAGGTGGTATTTTTCAATCAGATGATTTAAAGGAAGGTTTAACTACGGTTGTTTCTGAAGTAGCTAGTGGTGCAGACTTTAATGATGCTTTAGCTAGTGGTTTAGGAACTTATGTTGAAGAAGGTGGTGGTTTAAACATTGAAGGTGTTGATGTTGATCTTGGGCCTTTAGAAGATGTAGTAAAAGCTGTTGTTGAGCCTATAGTGGATATTGTTTCAGACATAGGAAGTTCTATAGACGATAACATACTACAACCAATTAAAGATTCTATACCATTAGATGAAATAGCAGAAGCAGGTAGAGTTGTAGATGATACGGTATTACAACCAGTAAAAGATACGGTAAAAACTTTAGGCAGTACCATAGATGATACCATATTACAGCCAGTAAAAGAAACAATAGAAGAACTTGTAGACATAGAGTTACCAGAGGTAGACATAGAGTTACCTGAAGTAGACATAGATTTACCAGAGGTAGACATAGATTTACCAGAGGTAGACATAGAGTTACCAAGAATAGGACTTCTTGCTAACAGAACAACTGAAGGTTTATTTGGTTCAGAGCTTAGTAAATTTAAAGAACCTGATTTTAGTTACGATGAAATACAAGACTATATAAGAAAAAGGTATGCTTAATGACTTATTTACAATTAGTAAACAGCGTCCTACGAAGATTAAGAGAAAATGAAGTATCTTCCGTATCCGAAAACTCTTACTCTCTTTTGATTGGAGAGCTAGTTAATGATGCTAAAAAGACAGTAGAAAATGCATGGGATTGGAGTGCTTTAAGAACAGACATAACTTTTAACACAAGTGCTTCTGATTTTACTTACTCATTGACTGGTGCTAAAGACAACTCTAAAGTGTTGGATGCTTTAAATGATACAGCTAACACTAGAGTACAATATGAAACACCTGCACAGTTTAGGACATTTAGAAAACTAGGTTCTGCATCTTCAGGCGCACCTTTTTACTTTACCTTTAATGGTTTTGATTCTAACAGCGATACTCAAATAGACGTTTATCCTACACCTGATGGTGTGTATAGTTTAATTTTTACTGTAGTTTTAAGGCCCGACTCTTTATCTAATGACTCCGATGTTTTATCTGTTCCTAGTTCCCCTGTTGTCTTAGGTGCTGCCGCTAGAGCCGCCAGAGAAAGAGGAGAAACAGGAGGACAAAGTGCCGCTGAATACTTCAATTTAGCACAAGTTTCTTTGTCGGATGCAATAGCTTTTGATGCCGCAAAGAATCCAGAAGAACTTGTTTTTAGGGTAGTCTAATGGCCCAACAGCTTCAAAACTTAACACTTTCTGCGCCTGCATTCTTTGGTATAAATACTCAAGATTCTCCTATTGATCTTGATCCAAACTTTGCATCTATTGCAGATAACTGTGTTATAGATACCTACGGTAGAATAGGTGCTAGAAAAGGGTTTTCTTAT